>MKWU01000315.1_pt1 | contig 91969 bp, 74 predicted proteins | sample 809101 | NCBI WGS metagenome assembly MKWU01 (sample SAMN05860141, study PRJNA318959) | sponge metagenome | host: Aplysina aerophoba | place: Slovenia: Piran, Adriatic Sea, Gulf of Piran | collected 2013-05-07
ACGGCGTCGCCTGCGGCGCGCGCCACAGGCGCAGCATATCGCCGTCCGGTTCAAGCAGCGAGATCGAAAAGCCGGCCGTCTCCTGCGTCGTCGAGAACGAGCCGATCATCGGCGAAACCGATTCAATCCCTCGCCGGTCCAGCTGCCTTGAAACCTCGCGATACGCGGTTAGCAATTCCATCATCGTCGTGCCGCCCGATCCGTTGATCAGCGCGATTGCCGGTCCGGGCGGCCGAATCGGACGATCGTCAAGCAGTTCGCCTACCACGGACTCCACGAGCTCCGAGGCGGGTCCCATCTTCCTCCGGGCTACGCCCGGCTCCCCGTGCACGCCCATTCCGATGAAAACCTCGTCGTCGGGCAGCGCGAACATCCGTTCGCCGGTCAGAGGAGAAACGCCAGGGGAAATGGCGACGCCCAGCGTCCTCGTTCGCGACCGGACCTCTTCGCCCAGCGCGACGAGCTCTCCGATTGGCGCGCCCTCCTCTGCGGCGGCGCCGAGTATCTTGTAGATGAACAGCGTTCCGGCCGCGCCTCTTCGCTCGTCTTCGCGCCCTTTCGGAGCCGATGAAACATCGTCGTACATAAGCAGCGGACGAACGTCGTACCCTTCGTCGACCGCCATCTCGGCCGCCGCGTTGCCGTTGATGACGTCGCCCGAATGCCTCGAAATCAGCAGAACGGCCCCTGCGTCACCGGCGACGTCTTCAATTCCTGTTAAAATCATTTCCGGCGGCGGCGCGGCGAAAACGTCGCCGACGACATTGGCGTCCAGCAATCCGCCGCCCACGAACCCCATTGCGATCGGCTCGTGCCCGCAGCCGTTTCCAATCAGAAGAGCCGTCTTCCTCGAAGCATCCGCGGGCTTCGCGCGCAGAACGATCCGAGGATTCGACCCGATCGCCACGACATTCGGATAGGCCGCGACGAATCCTTCGATCATGTCGCTTTCGATGGTGGCTCTGGAATTGATGACTTTCTTCATCGGCGGCGATCCTTCCAATTCGCGTAGGCGCCAAGAATCTCGGCGATCGACCTGGCACCCGCATCCAAGTGGCCGATGCCGGAATTCTCCACGTATCTCGCTCGTCCGCTCATCGCGACCATATCGCGCGTGGCCTCCAGGCCGCTTCTGGCAGCCCGGGCCGCCGCGCCAGCATCCGAGCCGGCTTCCGATGCCGGGATCAAAGCATCCAGCATCGTCTTGTGGCCGGGCTTCGCGGATCCGATTCGCATTATGCGTTCGGCCGCTTTTCCAAGCTCCTCGTCGAGGGGCGCGCCGTCCTTCTCGACTTTGTGGATCGCGGTGACGACAAAGCCGAACAGCGTCCCGCCGGCGCCTCCCGACGCCGTTCGAAACGCCTTTCCCGGATTGGACTCGTCGGCGACCGCCGCGCGAATGCCCTTAAGCATCGTGGTTCCGTGATCGCCGTCGCCCGTCGCCGCGTCGAGCCGGTTCAATTCGAGCTCGATGTCCTCGAAGCGCGCTGCCAGGCACGACCAGAATTCGATCATCCGAACGTTTTTCGCATGAAGGCCAGCGACCGCCTCGCGGCATCGGTGGCATCGGGCTCGATATTGCGCCAAATGTTGAGATCGGCGCTCGAAGGATTGCCGGCGATGACGAAAATTTCCGCGACGATCCAGCCGCAGTAGCCCGCCCGTCCCAAGCCGTCCCTGACATCGCTCCATGGCAGGTGCCCGGACCCGGGAACGCCCCGGTCGTTCTCCGACACGTGAAAGTGGACGAGCTTGTCGCCGGTCGAGGCGATCGCTGCGGATATGTCCTTTTCCTCCATATTGAGATGGTAGGTGTCCAGCAGCACGCCCACGCAATCCGACGAGGACGCCTCGGCGATTTCAGTCGCCTCGCGAGCGGTGTTGACGAGGTCGGTTTCGAATCGATTGATCGCTTCAATCCCCAGCTTGACGCCGCAGGCGTTCAAATCGCCGTCCAGAGCTGCAAAGGCCTCCGCGGCGTAGGCCGCGCGCTCGGCCTTGCGACCGGGATCGAAAACGCCCCACGGCGCGTAGACCACCCCAGCCAGGCTTCCGGACCCGATCTTCGCGGTCGTGCGAATAGCCCAGCGCAGATAGTCGACGCCGGCCTTTCTGACGTTCGCGTCGGCCGACGTGATGTCCGCATTCGGCGCCAGCCCGTCGGAGCAGGTTATTTCAAGACCGTGGCTTCTTGCCAGGGCGCCGAGCGATTCCGCCCTTTCGTCGGTCATGCCCAGCAGCGAAATCTCGACCCCGTCGAACCCCAGCTCGGCGACCGTTCTCATGATCGGTGCGACATCGTCGGTCCACCGAGCCATCCAAAGCCCCGCATGCACGCCGTATTTCATGGCAGCCTCCTAATTCGCCAGCACCCACAGCGACGACGGCGGCAGGCTGATTTTCAATTCGTCGCCATTGGAGATGCCCGCAACTTCGTTGGGATTCGCGACGACGTCGATAAGCTCGCCGCCGACGCGCAGTTTCAGCCTGGTCTGGGTTCCCATGAACAGCTTGTCCGACAGGCTGGCCGTCAGCCTGTTCCTCGACGCCTCCGCATGGCCGATTCTTACATTCTCCGGCCGAAAGGTGAGCTTGCCCGGGCCCGTCGCGGCGCCTTCGGGCAGATCGAGCGCTCCCAGAGCGCTTTCGAACCGGGAGCCGTCGGAATGCCCCTGAACGAAGTTCTGGCCGCCGAAAAACCGCGCGGTGGCTTCGTCGACCGGCCGGTTGTAGAATTCTTCCGCGCCGGCGTACTGCTTGAGCCTGCCGTCGAGTATCAATGCGACCTTGTCGGCCAGGACGACCGCCTCCTCCTGATCGTGGGTTACGAATATCGTCGTAATCTTCAGATCCTGCTGCAGGCCCCTGATCAGGTCGCGCATCTCGAACCGCAAATGCGCGTCTAGATTGGACAGCGGCTCGTCGAGCAGCAGAACGTCCGGCTCGACGATCAAAGCGCGAGCCAGCGCGACGCGCTGCTGCTGCCCGCCCGACAGCTCGGACGGCCTGCGGCTTCCGAGATCGGGCAGCTTGACCAGGCTAAGCATGTCGCCGACGCGGCGGCTTATCTCCCGCTTGTCGACTTTTCTCATCTTCAGCCCGAAGCCGATATTCTCGGCGACGTTCATGTACGGAAAAAGCAAATAGTTCTGGAACACCATGACGACGCCGCGCTTTTCGGGCTTCTCGTGAAGAATCGACCTGCCGCCGAATTGCACGTCGCCCGACGTCGGCTCGAGCAGGCCGGCGATCATCTTCATGGTCGTGGTCTTCCCGCAGCCCGACGGGCCCAGAAGCGCCGCGAGTTCGCCGCTGGCGATCTCCAGCGAAAGACGGTCCAGCGAAGGCTCGGTCGCGCCCTGATAGACTTTCGTCAGCTCCTTCAGCGAAACCTGGGTCATATCGTGCCGAATCCCCCTACCGCGCTGCTTCTGCCGGACAGATGGCGAGCCGTCATGAGCAGAATCAGAATTCCGGGAAGAATGTAGATCATCCCAATGGCCCCGGTAATGTCGTTGCGGTTCGAAGTCGCGAAATTGAATAGAAGCAGCGGCAGCGTGACGACTTTGCCGCCGCCGATCAGCAACGTTAGAATATACTGGCTCCAGGAAACAAGGAACGCGAAAAGCCCGCCCACGATAACGCCCGGCATGATCGCCGGCACGGTAATGTACCAGAAGGTCTCTAGAGCCGAGGCGCCCAGGCTTCGCGCCTGAGCTTCGTACGACGGATCGTAGTTGGCGAAAATCCCCGACATCACCAGCACCATGTACGGAAGAGTCGGGATCAAGTGCACGATGATCACGCCGCCGACCGTATTGTTCAATCCGAGAGCGATGAATACGGAATGAATGCCCAGAACCACGGCGATGCCGGGAACGATCGTCGGCGCCAGGATCATCAGCTCTACAAGCTCCTTGCCGCGGAACCTGTACAGGCCGAGCGCGCGGCCGGCCGGAACGCCTACGATTATCGAAAGAAAAGTCGCGGCGAGAGAGATTCCGATCGTTAGCCAAAGGCACTCGATTACGCCCGCCGTATCGGACAGCGTGTATTCCCAGGCTCTGAGCGACCAGTTGCGCGGCAATAGATCCGGGAAATACCAGCCCCGCGCGAACGACCAGATGCCCAGAGGTATGAGCGGCAGCACGAGCCAGGTAATTAGCACGGCGCCGGTAAGCGCGCGAAAGCCTCGCGTGAACATCGATTCGCGACCGCGCATCGCCTAGCTCCTGATTCGGCGGCGCGTATAGCGCACGTAGATGTAGATCATGATCGCGCTGAGCACGGCGATCACGATCGCCATGGCCATGGCCTCGGGTCGGGCCGCCAGATCGACGTCGGTGTATTTCCGGTAGGCGAGCACGGGCAGGGCGGCGGGATAGTTCGCGCCGAGAATCGCAGGAATTTCGTACGCTCCGAAGGTAAAGGCGAATACGATAACCGATGCCGAAAGAACGCCGGGAAAGATCAGCGGCAGAAGCACGTGCCGAAAGGCCTGCCAGCGCGTCGCGCCGAGCGAGCGGGCGACGCTCTCGTAGTCTTCGCCCAGCGACTGCATGTTCGCCAGGACGATAATGCCGATGAAGGGAATCTCCTTCCAGACGTACTGAAGAATTATGCCGATGGCGTAGGGATCGAATACCAAGACGGGGAAGTCTCTCGGCCTCGATATCATCCCCCATTCCGCCGCGAGGCGAGCGAATGTTCCCGATTGCGAAAACAGGTAGAGAATGCCGATCGCCCCGACGAGGTGGGGCACGGTCAAGTTCAGCTGGAAGAGGAAGTTGACAACCGCGCGCCCGATGAACTGGCGCCGGAGCAAGAGCGCGGCCCCTATCGCAAGCACCGACGAAATCACGGTCGAGGTGAAGGCTATGTGAAACGTCAGAAGGAAGGAGCGCAGAAACTCGGCGCTGGTGAATATTTTGAAATAGGCCTCGAGATTCGGTTCCAGCAGGCCGATAATCGGCATGTAGTTGAAGCTGCGCATGAGGCCGATGGCCAGGCCGCCGAAAAATAGCAGCACGATAAACGACATCGCCGGCAGCAGCAGCAGGAAAATCTTCACTCGGTCCGACATGGCGCCGTGCAGTCCCCGCTCGCGGCTATGCGCCGGCTGCTGCGCGGCCGGCGCGGTTGATCTCGCGCGGCGGCGCGCAAGGGCGCGCCGCCGCCATCGGCACTATATTGCTAGGCCCGCTATTGGCCTACGTTTGCGATCCAGCCTTCCTCGACGGCGGTGATCCACGCCGAATGAAGTTCCGGCAGCGCGGCCTTGGCAAGCTCGGCCGGCGCAACTACGGACGGATGCCGTTCGATCGAGCCGAATTTCTCCTGGATTTCCGCGGAAGTGCGATCGACTTCGATCGCCGGCTTGGTGCCCCAGACATCGGGGCGGGCCTTGTGGTACTGGGCTTCGCCGGACAAAAGGACGTTCTGCAGGACAAGAGCAGCCGCCTTGTGGGGCGAGTTGATCGGAATGATGGTGTAGTTCGTATTGCCGATCGTTCCGTCGGTCAGGCCGTAGCTGCTGGTCGTCGGCGGGAAGATGCCGTTTTCGACGTTTAGGCCGAATCCGGCGGGCTCGTAATTGAAGTACAAATCGACTTCGGAATTGGCGAACAGCTCCGCCAGCGCGTTGATCGAAGTCGGATAGGTTGCTCCTTCCCGCCAGAGGTCGGATTCCATATCGTTCAGAATCTGCCACGTTTTCGCTGCCACTTCGTCGTACAGGGCCTGATCGAAGGGCACCAGCAGCCTGTCGACGCCGCCGGCGGCGTGGTAGAATACGTGGCGCACGAAAACCGACCCGTTGAAGTCGGGCGGCGCCGGATAGGTGAAGGCGCCCGGATTCTCCTTGACCCAGGCAATCAGCTCGCCGATCGATTTCGGCGGATTGGGCGTGCGCGCCGTATCGTAGGCGAAAGCGAACTGGGCTTTGGACCAGGGGACTTCGCATCCGTCGACCGGAACGCCGAAATCGTTCGCGATCGCCGGATTGTCCCAATTGACCAGCGCGTTGTTAGGCAGCACGTCCATATAGCCGCAATAGGCCATGTTGCCCTGCTTCATCGTGCGGAAGTTTTCGCCGTTGATCCAGATCATGTCGACCGAGCCCTCGTCCGTAACGCCGGATTCCAGCTCGCCAAGGACGATATTCACGGCTTCGACCGTATCGGTCAGGCCGACGCGATTCAGGGTAATATCGTATTCATCTTTAAGAATGCCGCCAATGAATTCGGTAACGTAGCGATTGATGTTGTCGCTGCCGCCCCACAGGAACCAGTTGACTTCGCCGCCTCGAGCCATTTCGACGACTTCGTCCCAGGACATCGACTTTAGGGCTTCGCCGTCGGCCGTGTCGGCCATGGCCATCGGAGCCAGAGCCGCCGACCCGGCCAAGGCGGCAATTTTCGCAAGCAGTTTCATAGGATCCTCCTTTAAGGTTGCTATCGCGAATGATTGACTAAAGTACGAGAAACACTAATTTCGCTGAATTTTCCGGTCGATGCTCGTCCGGTCGGCTAATTTTGCCGAGCGGCGACGGGCGCGCGGCGGCGAATTCGCTTCGCCGCCAACCAATGAGCCGACCAGCGACTGCGACTTGCCGAGAGCTTTCGGCGACTTCGATAGTTCGCTGTCGTCCATATGCGGTTTATCCTCCTGGACCGGAAAAAATACTCGGAACGGATCGTGCGCACGCGAAATCGGACAACACGATTCCCTTTAGCGAGCGCAAATTGTCCAAATTCACGGAAGTGTCAAGCGCATTGCCGATCGTGGGCAGAGACAACCGACCGGACTATCCCTTATCCGGAACCCGAGCCGCCGCCCGCAGCGGCCGCCGGCTAGCCATGCGCCGCGACGGAAACGCAAATCGCCGATTTCCAGCGCTGAAGCCGCCGCGATCCCTCACCCGGCGAAACGCGCTTCCGCAAGTCCCTTGACGCCAAGGCCATCTATCGCAAAAAGGCTTCCCGCCTGCGGCTGAACCGAGCCGGGCGCCAGATTGAGGCTTAGCGACGTAACGAACAGCGTATCCAGCCCCGCGCCCCCGAACGCCGGCTTCGTCGGGCGCTCGATAGGCAGATCGACTGTCATATCCACCGCCCCTTCCGGCGTAACTCTTACGATTTGCCACCCGTCGATTCCCGCGAACCAGTAGCAGCCGTCCGCGTCGACGGTCGCCCCGTCCGGACGCCAGGGCCGCGAACCCGTATCGAAAAACAGCCGTCGCTCCGTCGGAACGCCGTCGTCCTTATCATAGCGGAACTTCCAAATCGTTCGCACGCCCTTGTCTGAATCCGCGGCGTACATCGTCTCGCCGTCCGGCGAAAAGGCTAGGCCGTTCGTCGTGAAAAAGCCGCCCACGCCCTTCCAGATGCCGCGGTCGGCGTTCAGGCGGTAGAAGGCGCCATCGGGCGACTTTGGGGCGGTTTCGCGCATGGTCCCCGCCCAGAACCTGCCCTGCCGATCCGTTCCGCCGTCGTTGAATCGATTCCCCGGCTTGTCGGATTCCGGATCGCCTATCGATTCCTTTCGCCCGGATTCCGGATCGAAAAAGTAGAACCCCGATTTGGCGGCAACGACAAGGCCGCCCGATTCTCGCGGCGCGACGCAACCGACCGGCTCCCCGAAGTCGCAAGCCTTGTTTTCTCGAGTCGACGGGTCGTATCTGTTGATTTGCCCGGCGGGAATGTCGACCCACCACAGGCACGAATTTCGTTTATCCCAGAACGCACCCTCGCCGGTCACCGACCGGCTGTCCACGACGCATTCGATTTCCACGGCTTTCCCCCTCGGCATGAAAAACACCGGCCTTCTGCGAATTCGTCCGATAGATAGCGCAGCGGCGAATGCATGCCAACCGCGTTCGGCGACCGGAACGAACGATGGAGGCGAATGTCGTTAGGCAGCCGGACCCTGAAGGACCGAACCGAGGTACGCCGCCGCCAATTCGTTCTTGCTCAAGACAGTATTGCACGATTTTCGCGTTCCGGCATCGTCCTTCCTACGGAATGCAATGGTTCATGCAGAAGAATTCATGAACTCAGTCATTTTTCGCGCGACGGCATCGGATTGAAATTGGTTTCAACAGTTTCGCAACCGTGCCGCCAAGGGAGAAATTTGAATACAGGCAACCGTAGTCTAAACAACCTACCGGCTAGAGTGCGAACTCCCATTTTCCGACGATTATATCGTGATTTCTAAAAATTTTATCCGAAATTACACAATGGCTGACGACGTTGCTTGAAAGGTACGCCAGACAAAATTAACTGCGACTAGTAAGAGCATGAAATTAAAATCAAGCAAGTTGGTTGAGCCATAAGCACGAGCGCATCCGTCAATTACTGCCTTATAGGTCTCTCTCTAGCCGAGGAGTCAATCGTTTCAGCGACAAGGCAGAAGCTTAACGCCGGTTTGTAGAGACTCGCCGGGCGGATGGATTTTTGGACCCCTTTTGCCGGTTTCCCGACAAGGCAAAAAGGAGCACTTGTCCCGCTACACCTCCGAAATTTAGGGCCGACACTACCGCCGACCACTGGACTTCGAGGAACGGATGGAGATCATGGCCCACAACGGCGCAGGCCGCCTGTTGCGGCACGACGACTTGACAGGCCCCAAGGAAATTTGCCTGTCTAGCGCATGGAACGGAGAGGCGTGCAATGGAAAGAGCGGCAAATCTGCTATTTTTTGGGGACAATGCCGAAGGATTGCGCCAATTGGAGCAAGATCAGCGACTAATTGACCTAGTTTACATCGACCCGCCATTCGGCACCGGCGACGAATTCCTGATAAGCGAAAACAGGGCAAACAGCATAAGCGCCTCCGGATTGACAGCATACTCCGACAAGGCGCAGGGGGATGAATACCTGGACGCATTACGAAGGCGACTAATTGGAATTCGCCTAATTATGGCTGACTACGCTTCCATCTACGTCCACATCGACGTAAAGATGGAGCATCGGGTCAGAGTCCTGATGGACTCAATCTTTGGGGCCAAAAATTTTCGCAACAGTATTGCGAGGGTTAAGTGCAACCCCAAGAATTTTGGCCGCAATGGTTACGGGAACATTAGGGACACGGTACTCTTCTATTCCAAATCTCCTTCCCGGATCACTTGGAATCCTCAATTGGTTCCGCTTTCCGAAGAACAAATCGAAAAGCTGTACCCCAATATCGACGGAACAGGTCGAAGGTTCACGACAACGCCGCTACACGCTCCAGGGGTAACGGCCCGCGGCCCCACCGGACAAGAATGGAAGGGAATGCGTCCGCCACCGGGACGACATTGGCGGTATCAACCGGACAAATTGGATTCTTTGGATGCCGATGGGCTCATTCATTGGAGTTCGGCGGGGAATCCCCGCAAAATTTGCTATGCTGACGAAGCGGCGGGGGCGCTCCCCCAAGACGTGTGGGAGTATAAAGACCCGCAACATCCCCAATACCCCACAGAGAAGAACGCTGAAATGCTGGCCCGGATTATCAATACTTCTTCAAACCCCGACGATACCGTAATGGATTGCTACGCAGGAAGCGGTGCTACCCTTCTACAAGCAGCAAACCTTGGAAGGCGGTTTATTGGTATGGATAGCTCACCTGCCGCTCTGGGTGTCATGTCCAAGCGTTTGGCCAACGAGGGAATAGGCTTCGATTTAATTGAAACAGGAGACCAGAATACTACAACCCCTGCCGCCGCTTGATTTTGAGGCTTATTGGCGCCACATAAACCTTCGCATTCTTGCCGCGGTCGAATAGGAGGTTGTCAATCGGTCAGCCCGTTTGGCGACGCGTATTCAGCATTTTTCAGACCAATTCGGGATTCCAGCGCGCGATTTCGGACAGCGCTGGATGCAGATCCGCAGGGACCGTTGGCTGTTACTCTCGCTAAGGAAGCTCGGCGGCAAAACATCCACGAAAAGGCGCCGCCAAGCATATTGAGCGGTTGACGCACGTACGGAATTTTCTGTCCCTGCCATCAAAAGGGCGAAATGCTCTCTACATCACAGGGGATGGGCAGTTCTTTTCCAAGGCCCAATTGGGCAACGCACCCCGACCTTCCAAGTCATTAGACTTTAAACGGCAGACAGGAAGCATAACTTGTTACGCTGTTCACAAGTACGCCAGAGACGAAGGCGGGAACCAAGACAATCAATATTTATGAGCAACTATATTCGACGGGCGAATAACGGAGTTGCTCTCTTTGCGCTCGTAGATGGACCCTATTGCACTGACGCTCGAATGAACCATCTGCGGAACTTGCGATGCCTACAAACACCCTTCGGTTACGTTGTCGGCATCAATGCCGTACTCCCCATACTTCAAGAGATTGCAGGCTAGTCGAAGGTTAAATTAGTACTCAATCCGCAACGGATCAAGCTAACAAGCCGCCGGCCGAATGAATTGAAGGCAAGTCCTGAGGGCGTACGGATTCGCCGGCGAAGGGACCGGCGCATCGGCTGTGCATGGAATCCAACTAACCTCAATAATAAACAGATCGCCTTGGCCTAAATTCAAAGTCCTCCGAATAGGAAATGGAACTTACTCAAGCATATGCCCTTTCCGTCAATTGCGGAGTCCACCGCCTAATTTCGGGCAGTTTGAGCAACTTCGAATAAATTTCGTAAACAGATTTTGGGCATGACGGCGCGAATTCAACCGTCGCCGGCAACTGCCAATTCGGTCATTTTATTCGCGCCTCGATATCAATCAATTCACGTTTAAACCTCTCCTCATGGGGCGCCAATTCAATCGCCCTTCGATAGGCATCCTCTATTTCGGCAGCGGGCGAGCCCTGCCAATTCAATGCGCGTCCCAATTCGCGCCAGGCCCAGCCCCGACGAATTGAAGACGCATCCATTTGCACTGCTCGCTCCAACAGTGTCCTCGCCTCTGCCAAAAGCCTCCGATTTGTTTCACTATCTCGTCGCCGGTATGCCGTACTAGCCAATATTAACTTAGCTTGCGCGAATTCCAGCAGCGCGCGAGCATCTTGAAAAACTTCGTCGCCCGCGCGTTCGAAATATCGATGCGCCAATTGAGAATCGTTAAGCCGCCGCGCGAGAATAGCCGTATCAATGGCATCTCTCTCAGTCGATGCCGGTCGCATTGCTTGCAAAAAATTCCTGGCCCTGCTTGAGTACCCTGATTCTAGCAAGGCTTCGATAAGCGCATTGGCGACTTGAGACCGACCCGGCGCAGGTCCGCTTGTCTCGAAATTGCTCAGTGTTTCCTCTGCTAGCTCAATCTGACCATCTTCTATCCTATATCGGATCACCTCGGAGGCAAGCGCCGCTGATTCCTTGTTTTTTTCCCAGGCCGATTCTACTCGTCGCGCCGCATCTTCGCGTTGCCCAAGAGCCTGTAAATAGGCGGCGTCTCGAATGGCGGACAAAGCGGCATACTCGGGATGGGCGGGAAGAGTGGCCCTAAAGTATGTTCGGTCAGGATCAAAATCGAACCTCGGCAGCGGCGAGCCATTGCGCTTCATCGCCCTAAATACCTTTGGCATGCCGGAAAGCCGACCTTCCGCCAATTTAAGTTCTTTCAAGAATTCTCCTATTCTGCGATTCCTGGCGGGAACAGGCGGAACGCTGGAATTCTCGCCCAAATGCTCCCGTTCGATTCCGCGAACAGGACCGGGATAGCTAATGATTTCTATTCGTTCGGGGTAAAGGTAAACCTTGGTCGGTTCCGGGTTATCGGCTTCGTAGCTTCGATGATAAACGGCATTTACAAGCGTTTCCCTCAATGCTTGTTGCGGGTAGCTGACCCAGCCGCGCACTCTCGTCTCGAATTCTTGCTTGTGCACGTAATGCGCCGAGAGGTTGTCCATGTAGCGCAAGCATTTTCGCACCTGATCCGGGAGCGGCCCGGAAAAAACTCTCTCTTCCTGAACATCTCCGCCCGCTCCGTCGGCAAATTGAACCAATTCTATTTCGGCGCCGCGAAACCATTTTTTCGGTTCATCGGCAAAAAATAGGAGGGCGACATTCTTGGGCGCATCGTGACCGTTGACCGGCCTTGTAATTTGCATTCTGCGGTATATTTCTCTTGCTTCCGTTTCCGCCAAAAGACCGCTGCCAACATCGTTCAAATATTCTCTGACTTGCGCTTCCCTCAGGTCTTCGACTCTTGCCTCCCCGGGCGCTGCGCGCTCGTCCCACGGCACGCGCGCGGTTTGCGCCATCAATTGCGTCAATAGATTTCCGCGCACCTCTGCATCGACCGTCTCCGACCCTATCCTTACCCAAAATCTTGGAGACTTGCCCTTGATTCCGCTTGGCGCGCGATGGGGACGATTTTCGCTTCCAGGCGCCCAAATCACTAAAATGTCCTTCTCGCCAATCTTTTCCGGTGAAATCACAGGTTGATAAGTTGGATCGATTTGATTGCAATGCTCGCGAATCCACTTCTGCGCAACATCCAAACTTTCCTTGGGAAGTCCGATAGGCGGAAGGTCGGTCCGACCTTCTTGTTCGCCCACTCCGAGCACAATGTAGCCGCCGTTCAAATTATGAAGATCGTTTGCGTAGGCGCATATTGTTCGGAGAAATTGCATCCCGACTGCCTCGGGATTCCACTCGGCCTTGAATTCGACGCGCTCCGATTCAATTCCGCGATTGCGAAGAAGATCATCGATATTTATCGGTAGACATGAGGACACGAAGCAATCTCCCGTCAGTCAACTGAAAACAAATTTTTCAAACGACCATCTTTTTCGGCAGCTAAAGCGTAGAAGGTCGCTAACTTGCGCAATCCAATTTTTCAGCGGAACGATTTGCTTGCAATCTGTCGCACTTCGGCAATCGTAGATTTGGCAAGGTGATAGCAACCGATGCCGGTGAATGGCAACATAGTGGATATTGCGTAGAATAGCGCCAGGAATTGTTCCTTAAACCGCTGGACGCAAAAAAAATTCAATGCCCGCCGGTTGTCTTTTTGCATGCTAGTCCTAATTTTCCCGGCGGATCGCAGCCTTTGTAACTTTGCCTGCGAAACTATCTTTCATGAGACAAAGGCACGGACAGCGAATACTTTTAGGCGATCCGATATAGTACTCAAGATTCGACCAGCCACAGGGTATGAACCAAATTTATTCTTGAGCGTAGATTCAGCGACGTTCTAGTAGAGCATCAAGGGAGCCAATTAGGACCTATTATTGCGGGTGCGGCTTAGATTTCTTGAAAATCTTGCCGCTCGGCACTGACGATGCCGGTTGCCGTATAAATTTCGTTATCAATTCGCCGCTTGCCACCGTGACATGTTCGGAATTCGGTTATTCAACTTGCGGCATCGAATCGCAATTTCACCGTCTACAAGAAATTTGATCCGCACCCATTTATTGCGTTGTACCCTCGAATTCTGCACTCCAACGGCTTTCGAGAGTGCTGGGCGGAGTAGAAAAAGCGGCCTGAAAACAAATCTGACCCACACCTCGGCGGCGACGGCGCAAGGGCCGCAATCTCGCGTTCCGCATGCGGGACTTCAGGCAGGAGGCGCTGCGCTTCGCGCGCGACCCCTCGGTTCCGGCAACCAGCAACCCGGCGGAGCGCGTTCTGCGGCTGTACAAGATCCGGCAGAAGATTTCCGGCTGCTGCCGAAGCGTGGCCGGCGCGGTGGCCCGGGCGAACCTGAGGACGATGCCGGAGACGGCGCGCATGCAGGGCTGGAACGTATTGGAGACGCGGGAGGCCGGCCCGGCGGCGGCTTCGACCAAGCTGAAGACGCCGTAGCCGGGCGCCTTCGGCTTCACGCCCCCGAATTCCGCCCAAAAGATGCCGACCGGTCCCGCGACGGTCGAATCTCGACTTGTAAATCCAAGTCCCACCGGAAAAAGATGGAAATTGGAACGTGACTAGTTATAGGTGAAGAGATGAAACTGACCAGAACAATTTTCGACAGCGATTTCGATAGGCCAAAAGGCGCGCGGGCGGTGTCTTCGCTGCTCGTCGCCGCAATCGCGGCGCTGTCCGGCTCCGCCGCTGCGGAAGCGTTCGATCCGCTCGGGGAAATCGGGATGCCGATCGCAGATCTGCCCTACTCGGTGGAATCGGAAACGGAAGCGGATATCATCAGGTCTCATGGAATATCGAATTTCGGGGAGCTGAAGTACGCAGTCGATTTTCAGCATTTCGGCTACGTCAACCCCGATGCGCCGAAGGGCGGCTCGATTTCGACTTGGGGATTCGGGACATTCGATAGCTTCAACCCGTACATCGTTGCGGGAGATGCGGAAAACAATTCGACGCTTGCGTTTGAATCTCTCATGGAGGGCAGCGCCGACGAACCCGACGCGATGTACGGACTCGTCGCGGACTCCATCGTCTACCCGCGTGATCGGCAATGGGCGACGTTCATCATGCGCCCGGAAGCTAAATTCTCGAATGGCGATCCTGTAACCGCCGATGACGTGGTTTTCTCCTTCGAAACACTCGTCAACGACGGCGCTCCATGGGTCAGCCTCCAATTCCAGGACGTGGAATATGCCGAAGCTTTGGATTCGCATTTGGTCTTGTTCAAGTTCAAGGATGGCGTTGCGACCAAGGATCTTCCATCGGTGGTCGCGGGCATGCCGATTTTTTCAAGGAGCCATTTCGACGATAGAGATTTCGCCGAGGGCTCTCTCGATCCGATTCTCGCGTCCGGCCCCTATGTCCTGGACTCCAGTAGCCCCGGCCGCCAGGCCGTGTATCGGCGAAACGAAGACTACTGGGGAAAATCGCTTCCCATTAACGCCGGCAGGCATAATTTCGATCGGATCATCGTTGAATACTTCGCCGACTACACGGCGGCGTTCGAAGGATTCAAAGCAGGCGAATACGAATTTCGGCAGGAATACTATTCCAAGCTTTGGGCGACCGGCTACGACTTCCCCGGCGTTCAGGACGGCTCCGTTGTCGTCGAGGAGATCCCCGACGGTCAGCCCGCCGGCACGCAAGGGTACTTTTTCAACCTCCGAAGAGACAAGTTTCAAGATCCCCGGGTACGGCAGGCGATAGCGCTGGCGTTCAACTTCGAGTGGTCCAACGAAACTCTATTCCACGGCGCGTACACTCGCACCGACAGCTTCTGGGAGAATTCGGAATTGCAGGCTTCGGGATTGCCGGGACCGGATGAACTGGCTCTCCTGGAGCCGCTCCGGGAGCACCTTCCAGAAACCGTATTCACGGAGCCCGCCTACGTTCCTCCCGTCGCGAAGCCCGAGCGTGTGGATCGCAACATGATCCGCAAGGCAAACGCTCTGCTGGACGAAGCCGGCTGGCCGATCACGGGCGGAATCAGAAAAAACGATCAAGGCGAAACGCTGGTGGTCAAGTTTCTCATCGCCAACCCGTCAGCCGAGCGAATCGCCCTGCCCTACGTCGAAACCCTGAAGCTGATCGGAGTCGACGCTTCGATCGAAAACGTCGACTACGCTCAGGGGCAGGAAAGAGAAAAAACCTTCGACTTCGATATCACGACGAGGCGGTACATCATGTCGCTGACACCCGGAGCCGATCTGACATCGATGTTCGGAAGCAAATCGGCGGATAGGACCGGAACCTACAATATCGCCGGAGTCTCGAACGCCGCTATCGACCAGTTGATCGGACGCGCAACCGAAGCGACGACTCGCGAGGAACTGACCGTCGCGGTCAAGGCCCTCGACAGGTCGCTCAGGGCAATGCACATTTGGGTTCCGCAGTTCTACGGTGCGACGCACAGAGTCGCCTATCGGAATCACTTCAAGCGCCCCGACCCGATCCCGCCTTTCGCTCTGGGAGAATTGGACTTCTGGTGGCATGAAGCTGGCGGTACGGAGGCGGATGCCAACTGACGCGAGCCCGTCCTGCAGCTATTGCCGCCGGACTTGAAAGCCTTTCCGGATGGCCGCAGTCCTTTTCGGTTTGCTGAGCGCGCTTTCGCTCGGGGTCGCCGACTTCCTCGCAAGCAGGACCTCGTCGAGAATCGGGGCGGACAGGGCTCTGTTCGGAATGCTTGTCGTCGGCGCCGTCGGGCTAACCATCTACGGTTTATCGTCCGGCGCGCCGCCGCCGAGCCGATTGGAAGAATTGCTTCTGATATTCGCCCACGGCGTCAGCCTGGCGATTTCGCTGCTGCTGTTCTTTTCCGCTCTCGCGCTTGGTCCCGTTTCGGTCGTGGCGCCAATCATGGGAGCGAATCCGGTTCTCGTCGTCGCCTATGCGACCGCAGCGGGCAGAGTTCCCGGCTTCCAGGAGGCGGCCGCCATGGCGGCAGTCGTCGGCGGTGTCGTAGCGATCTGCGCAATGTCCGGGGAACCGAAGCCCGATCCGCGCCGCAAGTCCAAGACTCTTCGTTCGCCGCACGCCACGGGGCGCGTGCTCGCTCTATCGATCGGCGCAAGCGCAGTCTACGCGCTCGCAATCGTAACCGGACAGGAAAGCGCGGCAATCTCGAATGAATTCGACACGCTTTGGCTAGGCAGGGCGGCGGGACTCCTTCTCGTTTCAGCGTTATTGCTGCTGCGACGGCGGCGACTTGCCTTTCCGACCGGCGTGCGCGCCATGGTCTTCGGCCATGGCGTTCTGGACGCTGCAGGGATTGCGTTTCTTCTCGCTGGAGGCTCAACCGCCAACCCCGAGTATACAGCCGTCGTGTCGTCGGCATTTTGCGTTGTCACCGTGATTCTTGCGTGCCTTATCCTGCGCGAGCGAATATCTCGGGGCCAAGTCGCCGGCTTGGCACTGGTCATTGCCGGCGTCGCTATGCTTGCGTGACGGCGCACGCCGCGACGGAGGTCTTTTGCATTTCTATTTTCGTTCGCTAAGCAAATGCCGAGCTCAAGCCGAATCCGCCGCCATATCAGCTAAATTCGCCTAGCCGCCGGCTTCCGGAGCCGGGATGCCGGGCTCGGTCCATGCCTCGATGGCATTCTTCCGATTTCAGTGTAAGCCGAAGGCGCGCGCGATCATCGACTCCGCTGCCGACCGTGCGCAGTCGGCGCTCGGCTTAGCGAGTGGCCGAGCAGGACCGTATCCGGGTTCTACGTTCTGGTGAAAATTTCCAAGCTGCGAAGATCGTCTGCGCCAAAGTGGCTCGGCCCGCTTCGGGATGCCGCCGTTTCCGCGAAACGCGAGTTCTCCAGCCGTTCCGATTTCCGCGACTACCGGTACGTCTTCCGGCTAGTCCTAGAATGGGCCGGCATTCGCGGGTACGATCCTTGCGGCCGACCGCGAGCCGAATACCGCGCTGAAGGAGTCCGCAACAACGCAGCAGGCGAGAGCGTTCCGCGCCGGCTTTCCGGTTTCGTTGGACGGAAGGGCAAGTCGCCGCTAGAGTCGCGGCGCACCGCGGAAAAGGAGAACGAACGTGGCGACGGCATTATTCGATGGCGACGGACTCCGGGACTTCGTCGCCGCCGGCGAGTGGTCGCCGCCGCCGGTCTTCGTCGGCAGGACGGAGGCCATCGCGGATATCGAGGCGGCGGCCCGGCGCGCGTGGAAACCCGGAGCGGCGAGCCATGGCGAGCCGAAGGCGACCCGCATCCTCCATGGCGCGCCCGGCGCCGGAAAAAGCTCGATCCTCGCCGAGCTGGCCGCTAGGTGCGGCGCTTCTCGCGGCGCGGGAGCGCCACGAATCCTGCTTCTGAACTCCGTCCACTTCGCGGATATCTCCGCCGTCTACCGGTCGCTGGCATCGGCGGTCAATCATCGGGAGGCGGAGCGGCTTTTCGAATCAGCCCGGCGCGAGCTGAGCGCCGGCGGCGCGTTGAAGCTCCTGGGATCCGGTGTCGACGGCGGCTTGGACCGCGACCGCGCGCAGGGGGCGCCGGTGCCGACGATGAGCGCTTTCGCGGAGTGGGTGAGCGGCTGGACCGGCCCCGATTCCACGCAGGCGTCGCCCTGGAATTTCCCGCTGATCGTCGCGATCGACGAGGCGCAGCGATTGCCGCCGGGAGATCGCACCCCGGCCGCCTACTTCGTTCAGACGATTCACGAAGCGACGAAAGGGCTGCCGCTGACTCTGGTCCTAGCCGGGCTCGGTGACACGCAGGACCGCGCGCAGAAGATGGGTCTGACGCGCGGGCTAAAGCTATACGAGGTCGGGCGCCTTTCGGTCGAGGAGACCGACGAGCTCATGCGCGGATTCTGCAGGCGCTTCGGCCTCCGGGCCGACGGGAGCGAGCCCTTTCTTGCGGAGCTCGCCGCCGGCGCCGAGGGCTGGCCCCGGCACCTGCACTTCGCGCTGCAGGCTTTGGGCGAAGAGGCGCTTGCCGCCGACGGAGATCTCGGGCGCGTCTCGTGGAGCGCCGCCGCGAAGCGAGCGGCTGAGAGCCGCCTGCGCTACTACCGCGCTCAGCAGAGCAATGAGATGGAGGATGCTACGCCGCTAATTGCAATGGCGCTCGGGAAGATGGGCGAGCAGTCGTCGCGCTTCAAACTCAAGCGGCTCCTCGCGAAGCTCGCCGCCGAGCATCCGGACGCGAGCCTTCCGGCCGGTATGACTGTGGACAGCTTTTACGACCACTTGACGCACCGGGGAGCGCTGCAGGAACGAGCGGACGCTTCCGTCCACTGCCCGATTCCGAGCTTTAGAAGTTTTCTGATCGAAGAGGGGAAGAAGGCTCTAGGCTTCGACCCGCTTCGCGCCCGCCCGCCCGAGTCGAAAGATCCGGGTGATTCGCCCTCGCCGTACTAATTGCGGAACACCGAGTGCCTCGAACAGGCGAACCGCAATATTAATTTCATGGTCTCGGCGGCACCCGTTCCAGGCGAGGCTATCGCCCGGATTTCCACGGCTTGTCCCCGGGAAGAGGATGACGCGAGTCCGGGCGGATGCCTCCGCCGCGCTCCACCCGATCCACTCGTCCCTGCATGGCAGGGTCCGCGCCGCCGCCACGAACGGCAGCGCGGCCAGGAGCCGCCCTCGGCGGTCGCGGACGAATCAGCGATCGCGCGTTCGCGTCTGAGGCGGAACCTGCCCGGGGTTCCCTAAAACCTTCATGATTTTCTGCGTTTACTTACCCCGGAGCATGAAACTCGCGTGTGACTGACGGTTTCCGGGACGGTGGAGTGAGGTGGCGCTGTTGCCGGGACCGGAGTACCCTGCGGCCCATGGATCGGGCGCCGGCGACCAGGGGAAAGTGTGCCCAAAGCCCGCAAAGAGTTTCAGAGAAAAACCGTGAACGAGGGAACCGCCTATTGCTTCATTTAATGTGGTTGCTCAGACCCTGGGCGTTCGAAAAGGCCGCGGCGGATAACTTCCGAAGAAGCGCTGCGCGGTTAGGATTCGAACTGGAGATCGGCTGGCGAAATCAATACGTTGAACCTCTCGCACCAAATGACGACGCTTGGGTAGTTGTTCAGATCGACGCCTTCGGGAATCGTGTAGTTTTGACTTCCTTTGAACGCTCTCAGCGCTCCGAGGTCGACGTACATGGAGCTGTCGACGATCGACGACGTGCGAATCTCGCTCTCGGGAACCAATAGGACGTGGAACGCGGGTCCCGGTCCGACTTCGAAGTCCTCCTCCAGGAAAACGAAATTTTCGAAAACCTTGACGCCTCCCTTCCCGTAGTGAACGGGATCGGACGGGTTGGCATGAATGAACTCGCCGCTCGCAACCACCCTGGCCGATTCGCCGGCGGACGCGCTCTCCATGGCCGGCGGCGGAGGAAAGACATACGGAAACGCGAAAAATCCAACCGCGACTCCGAATGCCGTTCCCAAAACCCCGCCGAAAAAAAATATCGAAATCGCTCGCCACATATCTATAAAACTCCAGTCCGTCCGCGCGACCGATTCAGCCGCCGTCGCCTATACGACACGCTACGCTCCGATTCGTCCAGCCCGGAGAGTCGGCGGATCGGCCGGATTCGGCCCATGGCTGTTGACACGCGGGCCGATGCCCCGGAATATGCCTTCTGAATCGATTGGCGCGGGCGATCGCTGAAAAATCTGATTCAGCCTCGGGCAGGCGCGTTAACTGCAGCTAGTGGAGCGAAAGCGCTGATGTGCGCGTCTGTCGACGAGAGCTCTTGGACTCCCGGATCGGACCGGCGCTAGGAAAGGGCAAGCGATGCACGACCTCCTGATCGCAGGCGGAACGCTGCCGAACGGCGAAATTGCCGACATTGCGGTAAAGGACGGCAGGATTGCCGCAGTGGAAAAGGGAATTGGCGCGGATGCGAAGGAAACTGTCGACCTGTCGGGATTCCTTTTATCTCCTCCTTTCGTCGACCCGCACTTCCATATGGACGCTACGCTCTCGTACGGGCTGCCTAGGATCAACAAGTCGGGAACGCTGCTTGAAGGCATCGCGCTGTGGGGCGAACTCAAGAAAGTCATGACTTTTGATGAGGTTGTCGAGAGGGCGATCGAATACTGCGACTGGGCGGTGTCAATGGGCCTGCTGGCCATCCGGTCGCACGTCGATGTTTGCGACGAGCGGCTTATCGCGGTGGAAGCGCTCCTCGAGGTCAGGAAAAGAGTTTCAAGCTATTTGGACCTGCAGCTAGTCGCGTTCCCTCAGGACGGCCTATACCGAAGCCCCGGCGCGCGCGACCTGCTGCTGCGCGCGCTCGACAGGGGCGTCGATGTCGTCGGCGGCATTCCCCACTTTGAACGAACAATGGACGACGGGCGAAGGTCCGTGACGGACCTGTGCGAAATCGCCGCCGAGCGCGGCCTGCTTGTCGACCTCCACTGCGACGAAACCGACGATCCGATGTCGAGGCATATCGAGCAGCTCGTATTCGAAACCAATCGGCTCGGTCTCAACGGCAGAGTCGCCGGGTCCCACCTGACATCGATGCACTCGATGGACAACTACTACGTGTCCAAGCTTCTGCCTTTGATGGCGGAGGCGGAAGTTTCCGCTATCGCCAATCCGCTGATCAACATCGCCATCCAGGGGCGGCACGACACCTACCCGAAACGCCGTGGGCTGACGCGGGTGCCGGAAATGATCGGCTACGGCATTCGGGTCGGGTGGGGCCAGGATTGCTGCCTCGATCCCTGGTATTCGCTAGGAACCGCCGACATGCTCGACGTCGCCTTTATGGGACTCCATGTCGCGCAGATGACTAGCTCCGCAGACATGCGGAAATGCTTCGACATGGTTACCTCCGAAAATGCCGCCATACTGCGCTTGGACGGCTACGGCCTCGAGCCGGGCTGCCAGGCGAGCTTCGTCGCCTTGGACGCGAACGACCCGGTCGACGCCCTTCGCTTGCGCGCCGAAAGGGTCCTAGTGGTATCGAAAGGGAAAATCGTCTATCGGAATCCGAGGAAGAGTCCGGAACTGGCACTGCCCAATCGACCCGGAACCGTCTCCCGGAGGAGCGGACGCGGGCGGTGAACCGCCGCTAATTCGCCGGAACGCCGTCTAGGAATTCAACGATTCGACGTTCAAGATCGGCATTCTTGCGGATTTCGCACTCCCAGATGGTTAGAACCTCCCATCCGAGAACTCGCAGCGCCTGGTAGTTTTCGGCATCGCGCTCCAAGTTGCGCTTCAGCTTCGGCAGCCAGTAGTCGGTATTGGACTTCGGCAGAGTCGCGAGCTTGCATTCGGGGTCGGGGTGCATGTGCCAGAAGCAGCCGTGAACGAAAATCACTTTTTTCCTCGGCCCGAAGACAAGGTCGGGGCGCCCCGGAAGGTTTTTCCGGTGAAGGCGGTATCTGTAGCCGAGCGAGTGAACTAGCCGCCGCACATGCATTTCCGGCTTCATGCCCTTGGACTTGATCCTGGACATGATTTCGCTGCGTCGCTCCGGCGTAACTGTATCTGCCATTGGAACAATTGTCTTGCCGCCCGGAGCGCGACCTGGATTCGCTTCGAACGATGGTCGAGTCTTTTCCTTCCTACGGGGCCGAAACCTAAGAACTCACCGAATGAACGAGAGAATCGCCTCGTTGACTTCGCCGGACTTTTCCATGTGCGGCATGTGGCCGACCTCGTCCAAAATTATCGCCTTGGCGCCTTCGGCAAGCGACTCGCCGTGGGCGACCGGCAGAATCCTATCGCTGCGGCCCCAGATTATCTGCATCGGAGCGTCGAATTCGCCTAGTTTCCGGTTGAGGAGATATTGCTGGACGCCGTCCGCGAACGCGCCGTTCCGCAACGCCTCCAGCGCTTCGGACGCGCCTTCAAGCCTTTTGAACTTGTTGACGTCTTCCACCATGTCGTCCGTTATCAGCGCAGGGTCGGCGACGAGCGTTTCAAGGACCGAGCGAAGCTTGCGCATGCGCTTTTGCTTTATAAAGCCGTCTATGAACTCGATGTTGATCTCTTCGCCGAAGCCGGCGGGCGCGATTAGCGTTAGCGACGCCGCGATGCCGGGCCGGAGGAGCGCGAGCGCCGCGACCGCCGCTCCCCCAAGAGAATGCCCGACCAGGTGCGCGCGGTCGATGCCGACGGCCTCCGTAAAGGCGGCGAGCGATTCCGCAAGAAACGACACGGTTCCGTCGCCGACATTCTTTTCGGATCCGCCATGGCCGGGAAGGTCGATCGCGTATGTCGTAAACTCTTCGGCCAGCGCGCTCTGGTTGAACATCCAGCCCATGCAGTCGCCGCCGAAGCCATGCACAAGGATAACCGGCTCGCCATCCCCGTCGCCCTGCCGCAAGTATCTGAGTCGTCCCAGGCTCGTATCGGCGAATTCAGGCTCGGGTCCCGAATCTTCGGAAGCGGCTTCCCAGTCGAAATTATCGAGAAATTCGGAAACGTAGGCTTCGACCTCCTCGTCGGAAACGCTGTCGGGGGCGCATACGCCGAGCAGCGCCCCAACCGGGACGGTCTCCCCCTGCTCGACGACGATCCTGCGAAACGGTCCCGCAACCGGGCTTTCGTGGGAATTGACGATTTTCGATGTTTCGATATCTAGAATCTCCTGGCCCTCGCTGACATCGTCGCCAACGCTTGCCTGCCATTCCAATACGGTGCCTTCCGTCATTGCCAAGCCCCACTTCGGCATGACGATCGGACGAATATCTCGCATAAACCAACCCTCCTCGATTTGAATTCCGTTTCGCCTTGCCAAATCGGCCGAAACTCAGTGGCCCTTCCCGACAAGCTCTCTAACCGCCGCCTCGATCGACTCGACTTTAGGTATGTACAGGTCTTCCAGCGCCGGCGAAAACGGAACCGGAGCGTGATGCCCGCAAATCTGCTTGATCGGCGCCTTGAGATCGTCGAAGCAGTTTTCGCAGATCAATGCGGAAATGTCGGTCGCAAGATTGCAGCGCGGATGCGCCTCGTCGACGACGACGACCCTGCCCGTTTCCGAAGCGGTTTCAAGAATCGTCTCCTTATCGAGAGGCGACGTTGTCCTCGGGTCGACGACGGTCACCGTAATTCCGGACTCCTTGAGCCTGTCTGCGGCTTCGTTGGCCAAATTCACCATGCGACCGAACGCGATGACCGTCGCGTCGTCGCCTTCTCGCGACACGTTCGCTTCGCCGAACGGAATCGTATAGATCTCGTCGGGCACGTCCGCTTCATCGTCGTACATCACCTTGTGCTCGAAAAAGACGACCGGATCGTCGTCCCTGATAGCTTGTATCAGCAGTCCCTTGGCCTCGTACGGGTTGGACGGGATCGCAACCTTCAATCCCGGAATATGCGTAAAAAGCGGATACAGGCACTGGCTATGCTGTGATGCGGCGCGGAAACCGGCGCCGTACATGGTTCGAATGACCAGCGGAGTCGTCGCCTTGCCGCCGAACATATAGCGGAATTTAGCGGCCTGGTTGAAAATCTGATCGAAGCAGACTCCCATGAAGTCGACGAACATCAGCTCGGCCACGGGCCGAAGACCGGTTACCGCGGCGCCGGCCGCGCAGCCGATGAACGCGCTCTCGGAAATCGGCGTGTCCAGAACTCGCTCGCGCCCGAATTGAGGCATCAATCCCTTGGTAACGCCCATCGGCCCGCCCCATGCGTCGTCCTCGCCGGGCGATCCCATGCCTCCGGCGATGTCTTCGCCCATGATGATAACGCTGTCGTCGCGCTCCATTTCCTGGCGCAGACCCTCGTTGATGGCTTCCCTGAAACTCTTTGTCGGCATGAGTCCCTCCCTAGAATTTGTAGTCGACGTAGACGTCCGTCATGAGATCGTCTCTCGCCGGAGCATCCGCCGTCGAAGCGGCGGCGACGCAATCGGCGATGAACTTCTCGGCTTCCTGTTCTATGCTCTTCAGCTCCTCGGAATCTAGCAGGCTCGTTTCCACGACCCTTTGTTTGAACATATCCAATGCATCCAGGCGCTGCTTAACCTGCTCGACCTCGCCCGGAGCCTTGTACGTCGAGGCGTCGCCTTCGAAGTGCCCGTAGTACCGGTAGAGTTTTACGTGCAGCAGACTCGGGCCGCTGCCGTCGCGCGCGCGCTCCACGGCTTGGCGCGCCGCGTCCCAGACGGCGAAAAAATCGTGCCCGTCAACTTCCACGCCCGGCATGCCGAATCCATTCGCGCGTCCAACCTGGCTGCCGCCTACGGACCAGTCGCTCGCGGTCGATTCAGCGTACCTATTGTCCTCGACTACGAAAACCACCGGCAAATCCCAGACTTTCGCGAGATTGTAGCTTTCAAAGGTTGTTCCCTGGTTCGAAGCTCCGTCGCCGACGAAGGCAACCGCGACGCCGCCGGTATCGCGGTATTTCGCCGTCAGAGCCGCGCCGCAAATCAGCGGCGGCCCGCCGCCCACGATGCCATTCGCTCCCATCATGCCCTTCGACAGGTCGGCGATATGCATTGACCCGCCCTTGCCGCCGCAAAGGCCGTCCTTCTTGCCGAAAATCTCCAGCATCATGCCCTTTGGGTCGCACCCCTTGGCGATGCAGTGGCCGTGCCCCCTATGCGTCGAAGCGATCGCGTCGCGATCGTCGAGATGCGAGCAAATGCCCACCGCGGAGGCTTCTTCGCCCGCGTATAGATGGACGAATCCGGGAATGTTGCCGGCCGAAAACTCGTCGTGAACGGCGTCTTCGAATTGCCTAATCAGGCACATCCGCTTGAAAGCGGTTCTTAGTTCGTCTCTGCTGAGTTGCATCCAGTGTCCCTCGTCGCTGAATTCTGCGCGCCGGCATCGCAATTCGCATTCCTAGAATGCCGCGCGGTGCCTGTGTAATCTGTACTTGCTACCGCTAGCAAGTCAATATGCCGATGCCGCTCGGGGAGCGAGCCTCCGACGGCGGCAATAATCCTATGGCTTGTCGAGAATTTCGCAGCGAATCGACATGATTCGCGCAATTTGGAACTTTCGCCGTCCCCGAAGAGGCAATAGGTCCAACGCCTTCCGGGATTTTTCGCGAATGCCTTTAACTCTCGACAGTGGAATCCGACCTTCAGCGCCTCGATCAAATCGGGACGGCACGGCGAACGCGTCGCAATCTTGTTGCCTCCCTGTGATTTGCAATCGCTCAAATTGATACGACTGCAGCCAGAGAATCGGCTTGCGAACTAATTTAGGTCGCTGAATGCGGATCCCCTATCCGCAAGTTTCGCCAGCAGCGGCGACGGCACCCAAAACAATGGGTCCGTCTCGCCGAAGATCCGAATGTTCGACAGAATCGATTCCAGCCCTAGGTCGTCGGCATATTTCATGGGGCCGCCGCGCCATCTCGGGTACCCGTAGCCGTGAATTTCTACTACGTCGATATCGGACGGACGGCAGGCGATTCCCTCCTCGATGACTTTCGACGCCTCGTTGACCATGGCCGCGTGGGCGCGATTCTGGATTTCCGAAAATTCGAACGGGCGGCCCTGACAACCTGCTTCGGCCCGGATGTCTTCAAGCAGCGACAAAACGTCGCCGTCCGGTCGCGGTCGCCCTATGTCATCGTAAAGGTAGAATCCTCGTCCGGACTTTCGGCCGAAGCGCGTCAACTCGCACAGCGCGTCGGCTAGCCTGCAATAGCGAAGACGGCGGTCTCTGACGGATTTAAGACGCTTGCGCCGAGGCCATGAAATATCGAGCCCGGACAGGTCCATGGACTCGAACGGTCCCATCCGCATGCCGAAATCCCGCATGGCTTCGTCAATCAGGTAGGGCGTCGCGCCGTCCAATAGCATTTGGTCGCACGCCTCTCGATAGGCGGCTCCGATCCTGTTGCCGATGAATCCGTCGCAAACGCCCGAGCGTACGGGAATTTTCCCGAGTTTTTTCGCAAGCCCTACGCATGTCGCGACCGCGTCCGGCGATGTCCGGTCGCCTACGACGACCTCGAGAAGTTTCATGATGTTGGCAGGCGCAAAGAAATGCAGCCCGACGAATTTCTCGGGCTTGGCAAGCGCTCGGCCGAGTTCGTCTATATCGAGGTAGGACGTATTGGATGCCAGGACTGCGTCCCGCTTGGCGACGGCTTCCATTTCTGCGACGACCCGCCGCTTGACAGCGAAATCTTCGAAGACCGCTTCGACAATGATATCGGACTTGCCCAGCGATCCGCATTCGACAGACATCTCGAGAGACGAAAGCAATTCGGTTTTTCGCGGCTCGGTCAATTTGCCTCTAGAAATCGATTCGGAGAATATACGCTCGATAATTCCGGCCGCTTTTTCAAGCTGCGCTTCGCTGCGCTCAACTAGAACAACTTTCAATCCCGATTGGAGGCAGGCGGCCGCGATCGCGCTGCCCATGGTCCCGCCGCCCACTATCCCCGCTTCTCGAATCGAATGAGCCGAGCCCGTACTCAATTCAGGAAATTTAGAAGCCTTGCGCTCGGCAAAAAATACATGCCGCAGCGCCGACGACTGGGGCGACGCGAGGCAATCGCTGAACAGCCGCCTCTCTGTCGCCAGGCCGTCCTCGAAATCCAGATTTACGGCGGCTTCGACGCATTCGACAATTCGCGCGGGAGCCGGCAACACTCGAGACTGCGCCTCCAAACGATCCTTGCGTTTGCGAATCGACGCTGCGGCCTTGATCCCATCCAGCAGTTCCCGACCAGCGTCTCGCGACCTGCGTACCGGCGCCGCGTCCCTGGCTAGCTCGCGAACAAAAGCTATCGCCGCGGCCACCAAGCCATCGTCTACGACCTTGTCCACTAGTCCGATTTCCGCCGCCGACGCGGCGCCAATCGGCTTGCCGGAAAGCATCAGGTCGAGAGCATGTTCCACTCCGCACAGCCTAGGCGTCCGCTGCGTTCCGCCCGCTCCCGGCGGTATTCCCAGATTAACTTCGGGAAACCCAAGTCGCGCTTTGGAATCGGCGATCCTGTAATGCGATGCCAATGCGACCTCTAGGCCGCCACCTAGCGCAGTGCCGTGAATCGCAGCGACCAGCGGCTTTTCCACCGCTTCTATCCTGTTGCAAACCTCCGGCAGCCAAGGGGCCACCGGAGGAGTTCCGAATTCGCGGATATCCGCGCCAGCCGGAAAAGTTCGCCCCTCACCGTAAATCACGATCGCGGCGACATCCCGGCGGCTTCCGGCACGCTCGACCGCCTCTACCAGTCCGGAGCGGACTTCGTGCGACAACGCGTTGACCGGCGGATTGCTTATGGCAATGATCTGGATTCCATCTCGAACTTCGGCGGCGATTTTACTCAAGTCGTTTCTCCATCGATCAATTCAATTGCAAGGTCGGTCAATGCCGGCACCATTTCGCCGTAGGCTCGCGCAGTGTCTGGATTGGAAGCGTTCCCGTCGAGAGCTCGCCTCGCAACGCCTTCCAGAATTGCCGCGAACCTGAAAAACGCGAACGCCAGAAAAAACGTCCAGCTTTTAGGATTGTCGATGCTTCGCCGCGCGCAGTACATCGACACGTACTCTTTTTCGCTCGGGATTCCTAGCGAAGCGCGATCGACTCCTCCCAGACCGCGCAACGAGCTAGACTTCGACAGTCGCCACTGCATGCATTGATACGCCAAATCCGCCATCGGATGGCCAAGCGTCGACAATTCCCAGTCGATAAGCGCGGCAACCGCACGTCTTTCGACGTCGAAGATCATGTTGTCCAGGCGAAAATCTCCATGAACCAGCGACGACTGCCCGTCTTCCGGCGGAATATTGGCTCCGAGCCAGTCGATCAACTTGTCCATCTGCGGCAAGTCTCTGAATTTGCTCGCCCGGTACTGCTTGGTCCAGCGAATGGTCTGGCGTTCGAAATAGTTGCCGGGCCTTCCGAAATCATCCAATCCGATGTCCTGGAAGTCGACGGAGTGAAGATCGGCCAGAACCCCGCACATGGATTCGTATATTGCCGCGCGAGCCTCCTTTGACGCTTGCGGGAGCGCAGGATCGTAGAAGACCTCGCCTTCTACATGCTCCATGACAAAAAATGCCCTGCCGATGGGCGATTCGTCGTCTTCGACGAGCAGGTGCATTCGAGGAACCGGCACGATAGTGTCGCGCAAAGCGCACATAACGCGGAATTCCCTCTCGACAAGATGCGCGGATTTGAGGAGTCTGCCCGGGGGCTTGGCGCGCAGGACGAACAGACCTTTCGAAGACTTGATCAAATATGTAGGATTGGACTGGCCAGCGCCGAATTTTTCGATCGCGGCTATCGCGGGGCGACCGGGAATCCTGCTTTCCAGGAAGAGCGCCAGCCGCTCCTGTTCAGGGCGGCGCCGAGGCGGCTTTTCGTTAGCTGTCAAAAATAGTACCCCTGCTGCTGATTTTGCGAAAATCCGGCATTCGCCCCTGCGATCCGCCGAAACATGGACAACGGTAAATTACAATGAATTTGGGAAAAACAGAACGTCTTGTCGAACTACACGAACGCGTTGTCGCAATGATTCGAGACGAAATTCGGCCGCTTGACGCTGAATTCCTTTCGGAAGTCGAAAAAGACGGGCGGTGGGTTCTAACGAAGCGCCAGCATGAGATTCTTGACACGCTGAAATCGCGAGCCAAAAGGGCCGGACTCTGGAACTTGTGGCTTTCGGAAGGCGAGACCGGTAATGGACTGACAACCGTCGAATACGCGTATCTTGCCGAAGAAATGGGCAAGTCCCACCTCGCGCCGGAAGTTTTCAACTGCAACGCCCCGGACACCGGAAACATGGAGCTGCTTAGGCGCTTCGGGAATGATTTTCAAAAGGCGCATTGGCTTTCGCCTTTGCTGAACGGCGATATTCGCTCCGCATTCCTCATGACCGAGCCAGATGTCGCTTCATCGGATGCCACGAATATTTCAATGACATGCGAGGCGGAACCGGGAGGCTACAGGCTGAACGGCGAGAAATGGTGGGCGACGGGAGCGGGCGATCCTCGATGCTCAGTCTACATTGTCATGGTCCGGACATCCAGCGGCGGAGCGCGGCATCAAAATCACTCGATGGTTCTTGTTCCGGCAGGTTCGGAAGGAATCGAAAAACTTCGGCCGATGGAAGTTTACGGCCACGACGATGCCCCCCACGGCCATATGCATATTCGTTTCGATAGCGTGCACGTGCCGAAAGAAAATTTAATCGCAGAAGAAGGCCAAGGATTCAAAATTGCTCAAGGTCGATTGGGTCCGGGACGGATTCACCACTGCATGAGGGCCATCGGACAAGCCGAATTCGCCCTTGAAATGCTTTGCAGAAGATCAATCTCCAGAAGGGCCTTCGGCCAACCGCTGGCCAAGCTCGGTCAAAACTACGACATTATTGCGAATGCTCGAAGCGAAATCGACATGGCGCGGCTGCTGTGCCTGAAAACGGCCTGGAAAATGGATCAGGGCGACGATCACGCCGCCGCGCCCTGGATTAGCAAAATCAAGGTTGTTGCGCCGGAAGTCGCTCTTCGAGTAACCGATCACGCTATTCAGATGCACGGCGCCGCCGGGATTAGCCAGGACACTCCACTTGCGCGCCAATGGACGCACCTTCGAACCCTGAGGTTGGCCGACGGGCCGGACGCGGTTCACCGACGGCAAGTCGCGAGAGCGGAGCTCAGGAAATATTCGCAAGAAAATTTGTAACTGCGAGCGCGCTTTCGGGTCGATGACAGCGCAAATTGGTTCGATTGCGACATCGGGGCTTTGCTGGGCCGAAACTGCAACACAGCCTCCGCACGACGTTTTCATCGAGCCCCCGCCTAGCGGTAATTCCGAAAAGCGCGAGTTGCCCGTTTAGCCGGCATCAATAGCCAGCCGAGCACACTGAAATACCGGCCCGGTCCCGAAACTGACCTCGGGCTTGAGCGGCGAAACCGTTGGCGCCAAAACAGCCGACAGCGGCAACCGGATCTCGACAGCGGGAAAAGAAAGCAATCCCGAGAAAGCGCGAGGAATCGCCGGAATCCCGTGCTTTTTTGAACCCGTCGACACCCCGCGCAATCGAGGTGCAATTTGCTCGGCACGCTTCCTAAAACGAGTGATCGGCTGCAGAATCTTACGCTTGCGACGAGAGATAGCCAGAGGAACTTCGGCTTGACAAGTTTTAATCAACCAACGCATTTCAATTTGAATTATTCGGATCGGACATTCCGTCGACATGCCTTTCGAACGAACAGTGGCCCGCGAGAATTCGCCTAGCGAAATTTCTCGCGGCATTGCAGCCATGCTGGTCGAAGTCGTGCTGTTCGTATCCAGTGCAAGCGTCGCCAAATACCTTTCCGGAGAGATTTCCGTTTCCGTATTCCTGCTCTTTAGATTTGCCTTCAGCCTGCCGCTGCTTCTGGCATTCGCCGCGTTTCAAAGAGGTAGGAACTTATTCAAGGTCGTTGATTCTCGCACTCTGGCGTACCGCAGCGTCTTCGGTATCATTGGCATAACGTGTTGGCTGCTGGCCGTGGCCGCAATCGAAATTACGATTGCTACCGCGCTCGCCCAAACTCTCGTAGTATTCGTTACGATTCTGGCGCCGTTCCTATTAGGCGAGCGAATTGGCGTTCGGCGATGGGCGGCCGTACTCCTTGGACTCACAGGTGCGCTGGTATTGATCGACCCGACACGGAGCGGATGGTTCGAAATCGGCATCATTTACGCAGTCGCGGCTCCTTTTTTTGCCGCGGTGATGTTCATTCTGCTCCGAAAACTCGGAAGCACCGACGAGCCGGTTACGACTTCGGCCTACTACAATATCTTCGGCTGCGTCGTGTTCGCTGTCTGGTGCGCTTTCAGCGATCAGAATTGGCCCGCCAGCAACGAAACCTGGATATGGCTGATCGGGTGCGGAATCGCCGCCAGCCTTCAGCAGTTTCTCATAGCGTACGGCCACAAGCTAGCTCCAGCTAGCCTGCTTGCGCCGTTCCAGTACTTCTCCGTTCCTATCTCGGTCTTCGTCGGCATTACCGTTTTCAATGAAATAATCACTCTTCAATTCGTTATCGGAACGAGTATCATCGTCGCATCGACATACTACATCCTCGTCCGAGAAAACCGCGCCAGAAGTAGATCTCGCCATTGAATGGTGCTTGCGATCGCCAAGTTCGAGCCGACATCGTCCGGAAAATCCGGTTGACGCAGCCCATAATCATTTCGTTCGGCCATAGGTCCGCGCGCGGCAAGGCGGAATACGCGGCGTCAATTCAATGCCGCCGCGAATTCTCGACGATGGATTTATATCGTCGCAAGCTCCTGCTCGAGATCTTTCATTTCCGCGCCGCCCGCCATCAGGCGCCTAATGTCGTCTCCCGCAAGTTCTTCCTTCGTGCCCGAGCCTATGACTTCGCCAAGCGACAGGAAGGTGAACCTGTCGGCAACGAGCTTGGAGTGGATTTCATTGTGCGTAATGAAAATTATCGCGATGTTGCCCAAGGCGCGCACGCGCTTGATCGTTTTCAGAACTTCCATTTGCTGCTTCTGGCCGAGCGCGGAAGTCGGCTCGTCGAGAATCAGGACTTTCGCGCCGAAATAGATTGCCCTGGCAATGGCAAGCGTCTGGCGCTGTCCGCCGGACATCGTGCCGACGGCCTGGGTCGGATCCGAAATATCGATGCCGATTTTCACCATCTCGTCGTGAGTGATCTTGTCCATTTCTGCGATTTTCATGACCCCGAAAGGCGCCGGACCCGAAAAAATTTCGCGGCCCATGAAAAAGTTTCGCGTTACCGACATAAGTTGGTTCAAAGCGAGATCCTGGTATACCGTGCCGATTCCGGCCGCGGCGGCGTCTCGCGGCGAGCGGAAAGAAACCGGGCTGCCTTCTACGTATATTTGCCCCGACGTCGGCTGGTGAACGCCTGCGAGGATCTTGATCAAGGTGGATTTTCCGGCTCCGTTGTCGCCCAGCAGCGCATGAACCTCGCCCGGCATCACATTCATGCTGACGCCATTCAATGCCGTGAACGGTCCGAATTTCTTTACGATGCTTTCGACCGCGATAAGCGGTTTTGCCTCAGGCGCCATCCTAAATTCCTCCGGTTATTCGCTTCCGAATATTCTCGTTGGCAAATGCGGCGATGAGCAATACGGTGCCAAGGAAAACCCGGTAGTACGATCCGTCGATCCAGGAGATGTAAAAGACGGAATTCTGTACTAGGCCGAATATAACGGCGCCGAAAACAACTCCGACGATCGATCCGAATCCGCCCGTCATCACCGTCCCGCCGACGACTGCCGCGGCGATCGCTTCAAGTTCCTTCAAGTTTCCTTTCGCCGCATCGGCCGTATTCGTGTCGAAAACTTGGCAAGCCGCGAATATCGTCGCGCAAAAGGCCGTGAACATGAAGAGGCCGATTTTAACCTGCCTAACCGGGACTCCGTTCGCTCTCGCGCTTTCCTTGTTGTCACCCGTCGCGTAAATCCAGTTTCCGAGTTGAGTCTTGGCCAGCACGACATAGGTTATAAACCCAAGTACGATCCACCATGCGACTCGCGCGTCCAGGCCGCCGACCCATTGCTCGCCGCGCCGGTTGACGTTCCAGCCGATCTCGTAGAGCAGTTCGAAAATCCATTTGAAAGCCTCGCCGCCGAAGATGTAGGCGACGAAGTCATCCTGCTTGAAATCCGGCAAGCCCGATATTTGAGTCGATCCATCGTTGAATTCCCGAAAAGAAACTTCCGTAAGGCCCCGCAGGATGAATAGGAATGCGAGCGTAACGATGAACGAGGACAGGCCCGATCGCACGACGATGTTACCGATAATGCATCCGATGGCCAACGTCATCGCAAGTGTCAGGAGAAATGCGGTTAAGGGCGTGGCTTCGCCTAGTCCGAAAGGCAGGCCCCACTTCATCATCATCGCCATCGACATGCCCGCAAAACCAATCATGGACCCGATGGACAAATCGAATTCTCCCGCGATCATCAGCAGGCACGCTCCGATCGCGATGATGCCGAGTTGCGAAATTATGGCAAGGTTGTTTTTTATGCCGAGAGGGTTGAAAACGACATCGCCCGCGACGATTGCCAAAAATGCCAAAATGACTACCATGCCCGAAAAAGAGCCAATTTCGGGTCTTCGAATCAGCGTCCGCAAGCCGCTTTCGGCTTTGAGTCGATCGGCTTCCCTCCTACCCGAAGCGTCCTGATTCATTTTTTGCTCTCCCATTTTACGACAAGCGACTCGCGCCGTCACTACGCGATCACTCTATCTCCGCTTCCACTCCTTGAAATGCGCAGCCAACGGAAAGAATTCATTTGATTGATTATAAGTCTAGCGCAAATGATACCGTCGGTCGCATGCCTTGGCTATTCCGACGCTTCGCCGCCGGCAACTTGATTTTCCTAAGAAATGGAGGGAATACGAACAATCGACGGCAGGATCCGCCTTCGCGCTATTGTCGAACAAGTGGATCCTGCCGGTCGCACGCGAACCGAATTCACGGGTTCGCGCTTATTTTTTTCTATCGGTCGTATGCCGCGCTAGCGATTGACGCCCGCTTGCTCCAAAACGGAAGCCGCGTTGCTCGCATCGACGAAGCCGGGGCCGGACGGAATATTCGAGCCCGGAAGCATGCCCGCATTGGCATTGTACAGGTGCAGTACAATGATGGGCATGTAGCCCTGCAGACGCTGCTGCTGGTCAACGGTATACTGGACCTTGCCCTCTTGGATCAGGTTGATTACTCCGGGAGTCATGTCGAAGCAGGACAAATGGATATCGGCGCCAACCTCTTCAACCGCTTCCGCGGCCGCTTCGCACACATGCGGGCCAACGGCCAGGACTGAATCAATTGAAGCATCGGCTTGAAGCGCGGCGGCGGTTCTTGTTTTAATTTGCGACACGTCATTGGACACGTCGATCATGTTGGTTTCCATCCCCATCGCTTCAAAGTATCCGTTGCAGCGGTCGACAAGAGCGGTATTGAATGCTTCCTGATTCAAACAGAGCGGATTCTGGGCGCCTTCGGCCATCGCTCGCTCGCCTGCTTTGTAGCCGGCAAGGCTTTCCGGCTGGCCGATATGCATCAGAGCACCGACTTCTCTGGACGACTCCAGTCCTGAATTTATCGTAATGACCGGTATTCCGGCATTCGACGCGGCTCTGATCGCGTTTCCAAGAGCGGCCGCATCGGGTAGCGATACGACAAGACCGTCGGGATTGGTCGCGGTGGCCGCTTCAATCAATTTCGCCATGTCGGCCATGTCGCCGCTAGGCGCGAAGTTATACTCGAGATCTGCTCCTATTGCCGCGGCCGCATCCTTGGCGCCTTTTTCGACAACCGGCCAAAACGGATCAGTGCCTTGGGTATGAGTAACCATGACATAGCGCTCGGCCGATGCGGCGCCGGCCATCAGAATCGCAGCCACGGCTGCAAGCATAATTCTCTTCATTCTGTATTCCTTTCGTATCGCCGCAATTAATTTGCGGCAATATTTGATTGATTGCATCCAAAGTCGTAATCGCGGCTTGCTTTTAAGCGGCCAACGCGAATCCGACCGGAGCCTGTGCTCCAATAACCGACGAGCAGGGAACCAAGATTCCAAATTTCTCGATGTCCGTCATGTTCGACGAATCAATGGAGTGTTGGCTGCGCTACTCCAAAACACCTTACGAGGTCAACAGGAAATTTTCCCAATTTCCCGATCCAGCCTTTTACGTTGTCGCGATGGAATCGGCCGAGTTCATTGACACTCCGACGTATCTCCTGACTGGTAAATTCCTATCCGGGACCCTAGAGAGGTTCCGCATCGCCGAAGTAGAGAAAGAAGCGACGCGAAAATGGCCGTAACAAGCGACGTAATTGTAATCGGAGCCGGCATTGCCGGCGCGTCGGCTGCATTTGAAATTGCGAAATTCGCTAAAGTCGTAGTTTTGGAAATGGAAAGCCAGCCCGGCTATCATACGACCGGGCGTTCGGCCGCGCTTTTTACCGAGCTTTACGGAAATAAAATCGTAAGGACGCTAACATCGGCGGGCCGGGAATTTTTCGAATCGCCTCCTGAATTCTTTGGAGAATTTCCGCTTACTTCGCCGCGCGGTACTTTGTTCATCGCCCGAGAAGATCAGCTAGCTTCGCTCGGCAACGCGATGCCCGAAGAATCCGGCGCAAGCTCCGGCATCCGGAAATTGGACGCAATCGAGGTTCGCAAGCTCATACCCGCGCTCCGGCGGGAGAGCGTTGCGGCGGGCGTACACGAGCCGGATTCCAGAGATATCGACGTGAACGCGGTACACATGGGCTATTTGGCGGGGCTGCGCCTGCGCGGCGGAATTTTGTCGGTCAATTCACAGGCCGTCGCCATCGGAAGAATAAAAGATGTTTGGCGCGTCGATGCCGGAAACGAAAGATTCGAAGCCCCGATTCTCGTCAATGCTTCCGGCGCGTGGTGCGACGCAATCGCCGAACTCGCAGGCGTTGCGCCGGTTGGCCTGACGCCGAAGAGAAGAACGGCATTCGTATTCGATCCGCCGAAAAACTACGACGTCGATCATTGGCCGGCGGCCATAGATATTGATGAAGAATTTTATTTCAAGCCCGATGCGGGCATGCTTCTCGGCTCGCCGGCAGACGAAACGCCCACGGCGCCATGCGATGCGCAGCCTGAAGAAATCGATGTAGCTACCGGAATATTTCGCATAGAAAATGCGACGGATTTTTCGATTAGACGGCCCAAGCGAACGTGGGCGGGGCTTCGTACGTTCTCGAAGGACAAAACTCCGGTGGTCGGCATGGATCCCGAGGAACCCGGATTCTTTTGGCTAGCGGCGCAGGGAGGCTTCGGCATTCAAACATCCCCCGCCCTAGCACGGGCTGCTGCCGGGCTGATTTGCCGAAATGCGTTGCCGACCGACTTGAAAGAGCGCGGACTAGATAAAGGCTCTCTCGTGCCCGACCGCTTCAAATCCCTTCCGCGCAGCGGATAGTGATTCGATTTGGCCGCGCCACCTAAGCTCGAACGCGGACAACCACGAGTCAATCGCGCTTTCCGACAATCCGCGCCGAGAGCATGCTTCTGCGAAACGCCGCGCGAAAATTCGCCGGCGCGTCAGCTCAATCCTGATGGTGCCGACACAGGCTGGAATATCCCGAAAATTTATCCCCCCAAAAAAATATTGAACTTGCCGGATTAAATCCATTAGGGAATAAGGAAGCGCAAGCTCGGACTAATTCGGGTGTTCGCCATCATGCCACTGAAGTCTAACGAGCGCATCGTCTATTTCAACGGCAGGTACGTAAGCGAAAGCGAGGCGCTCGTGCCGTTTCGCGACAGGAGCTTCATTTACGGGGACGGTGCGTTCGACATGGCCCGTACATTCAATCACAGGATATTCTGGCTAGATGAACACCTTAGTCGCCTGTATTCGAGTTTGCGAGTTCTGAGGCTCGATTCCGGTCTGACGCTGCAAAAAATGAAGTCAATCACCGAACACGTTCTTGAGTCCAACAAGCACCTTCTAGCCAAAAACGACGAGTACTGGATCGGCCAGCGAGTATCGGGGGGAATTCGCAAAGTCGAAGGCGACAATTGGAACGATTACGGTCCCACGGTAATCGTAGAGTGCATGCCGCTACCATTCGCGAATAGAGCATTCTTCTACCGCGACGGCATACCGGTCGTAACGCCTTCCATCCGCAGAACGCCGCCCGATTCTCTGCCACCCCGCGCGAAAACCCACAATTATCTGAATCTGGTACTGGCGGACCGGGAAGTTCAGGCGACGAATCCCGGAAGCTTCGCGATTCTTCTCGACGTAAACGGCAATCTTTGCGAAGGATTGGGAAGCAATATTTTTGTTGTTCGGCAAGGCGAATTGCTTTCGCCAAAATCCCGGTTCACGCTCGCAGGCGTAAGCCGCTCTATCGTAATCGAAATTGCCATGAAACTAGGCATTCCTTTCAAGGAAGACGATTTGGATCTTTTTGATGCATATAGCGCAGATGAAGTATTTATCACGTCCACCAGCCTATGCGCATGTCCCGTCTCAAGAATCAACGGTATCGAAATCGAGCTCTACGGGCCGATTACGCGAGCGATAATACAGGCATATATCGAATTGGTTGGCTGCGACTTTGTCCAGCAGTATCTAGACCGCTTGCCCGAAAGCGAAGGCGGGCGCGTTTCGCCATTTAGCGTTTAGCTGCGATCATCAAAATCGTCCGCCATTCGCAACGCTTCCGCGGAGATCGAACCAATTCCGTCGAATCTCGTTTTCAAATGACGCTGGCAGGCATTATCGGGATTGTCCGCCGAGCCGCAAGAATTGCCGGTCCGCGCGGTGATTGCTTCCGCTCGGGCTAACTAATGGATTTTGGGATAAGTGAAGAGCAGACCCTGATCGTAAGCTCGGTCCGGTCTTTGGTCGAAAAAAAGATTTACTCCTAATATCAATGCAAGTAATTGCAGACTCGCGAACATTATAAGAACTTTTTTGTGGGCATCGACATCTAGACGTGGCGGCGACATACGGGGTGCAGTCGGTGCCGCCTTCCCGTATGTTGCGGATAGTGACAAGGCAACATGGAGGAAGCCATGCCGAACAGCGTCGCAATCACGAACACCTACCACACGGCGGAGGGCCTAATGTCACTGGCCCGCAAATGCAAGGACAAGAACCAGTCCCGGCGCTTGCGGGCGATCGCCAGACTGCGCGGCACCCGCCCGCGGGTCCCGCGAGACCACAGATTCGGATACTGCTACCTGCTCTCCGCCATCTTTCCGGAGGCCGGCGTGGCGGTCGGCCACATCTGAGATCGGGCCAACACCGGCGAGATGAACCGGCACCTGCTGGACATCGCAGCATCGGTTCCCAAAGGCCGCCACGCGCTGGTGGTTCTCGACGGCGCCGGCTGGCATCGCTCCAGGGCACTCGAAATCCCGGCCAGCGTGACGCTGCTGCGCCTGCCGCCCTGCAGCCCGGAGCTGAACCCGGTTGAGACCGTATTCCAGTTTCTGAAATCGCGCCGCTTCGCCAGCCAGGTCTTCGAGACCGCGGGTGCCGTCAAGGAGAAGGTTGGCGCCGTCTGGTCGGACTTCACCAAGCCCCCTGATCGGACCCGCACGCTCGGCGCTCGAAGCTTGGGAGATTTGGCATGAGAAACATCAGAGGAACTTTCAGTGCTTCCAAATCTTTCGAGTACCTAGAAACTTTCCCGTATTGGTATATTTCCAGACACCTAGCGGTCGCGGAGCCCTCCCGCCGTATCCAAGCGTATTGCCGCCTCGGCAAATTGTATCGACGTGAATCTTGCTGCGGTCCTGATTGCCGTGCTTCAAGCAAAGCTCGGTAGCTTCGCGGCTTAGGCGACTGCTTACTGCGAACCATTCAGGAGTGACGGCCGGCGCAGCGGCATAGTTCGAAAGCAGCTGCAAGTTTCATGCCCGACTACGAGAATAGTCGTTCTTGGGACGACGCATCGAGATCGCCGGGAGTTGGGTCAGCCGGAAGTATTCTCCCATTTTCCGTTTCCACCGCGGCAAGCCAGCAAAGCGTCTGTTCCACTGCCGTCGGCGCTTCTCCAAGCGGAGCGGTAGGGCCTGCAAATCCTACCGAATTGCTCACGCGTCTTTCCCGGGAAGATCGTGCCGGAGAAATCTCCGTGACCCCAATTCCGCTGTCTGCCGCTCGTCAGAGATTCTTGAAGGGCGATGTCGAACACAGCCAGAACTTCTGCCATCGGATCGCCGCCGGAGCCGATACCAATGCTTCCGACGGGAGCCGGAGAGGGCGCGGCCTCGACAGTGGTCGTTTGCGGTTGCGGATTATTGGCCTCCGTTAGGAGTCCGGCAAGTATTGCGCCGGCTCCCGCTCCGGCCAATGCGCCTTCCGTCTTGTCCTTTTCGGCGGAGACGGCCATGCCGACGCCCGCGCCGAGGGCGGCTCCCGCCGCAGAATTTATCAATACGTCCTGGTTGCCGGAATTGCATCCGGCTAATCCGGCTGCCGCGGCTATAGCCAGCGAAAAACAAATGCCCTTTTTCATTCTGCCCTCCTTGTCGATGGCGCGATCGCAATGGCCGCCCGCCTATTCGTTTGATGCCAGCTTATCGGTTTTTCGCTGCCCGTTGTAAAGAAAATTTTCGGCCCGGCACCGCCCGTCGCCGAAGCAATTCGGATTTTTGCCTCGTGGCAATGCCAAGGCAATCCAACGCAATCCTCGCCGGCGGGCGGCTCGTCGCCATGCTTGACAATCGCCTGAAGACGATAGTTTATCGCTCCCGACTATCGCCTTGACCTGCCTGCGTCCTAGCGCAAAGCGCTCGGCTGGGTTCGGTCGGATTATGCGGAGACTTCGAATCGTGCGCGATTTGCTCATCGGCGTCGATGCCGGAACATCGGTCATTAAAGCGGTCGCATTCGACCTCCGCGGGCGCGAGCTTGCATCGGCCAGTCGCCGAAACCGCTATAGAACACTGCCCGACGGCGGCGTCGAGCAGGACATGAGGCGAACGTGGGCCGATACGGTCGCCGTTCTGTCGGAACTCGCCGAAAGCTGCGACGGCCTCTCCGAACGGGCCTTGGCGATGGCGGTCACCGGCCAGGGCGACGGCAGCTGGCTCGTCGACGCGAACGGCGAGCCCGTTCACGACGGTTGGCTTTGGCTGGACTCCCGCGCGTCGCACGAAGCCAGGGAAATCTCGAATTGCGAAGGCATCGACACGATCTACGGCAACACCGCGTCCGGCGTAACGGTCTGCCAGATGCGCACCCACTTCCTATGGATGAAGCGAAACTCGCCGGAGTTGCTCTCGAACGCCGCGACAGCGTTCCACTGCAAGGACTGGCTGTATCTGAACTTGACGGGCATGCGCGCAACCGACCCGGCGGAGGCGATTTTCTGCTTCGGGAATTATCGGGATCGGCAATATTCCGACGATGTGCTGGAAGCGCTTGGATGCGCGGACTTGAAAAGGCTGCTGCCGCCAATCGTCGACGGCGCGGCGGAATCGAAAGCTCTGCTGCCCGGCGTCGCCGCCGCGACCGGCCTTCGGAGCGGCATGCCGGTGTCGCTCGGCTGCATCGACGTGCTGTGCTCGGCAATCGGAGCCGGGCTTCACGACAGGGAATCGAAGCCGGGGCTTACGGTCATGGGCTCTACGGGCGTGCACATGAGATTCGTCGAAAACGCCGACGCGGTCGTTCTCAACCCGGACAGGACGGGCTACACGATGCCGTTCCCCGGCGAATCCTATGCGCAGATGCAGACGAACATGGCCGCAACCCTGAACATCGACTGGATTCTCGGAATCGCGGCCGAGCTTCTAAATTCGGAAGGCGTCGATAAGTCCGTCCAGGAGCTCCTTGCAGATATCGACGAGAAAGTGCTGGCCGCCGAGCCGGGGCGGGCGATGTACCATCCCTACATTTCATCCGCCGGAGAGAGGGGCCCGTTCACGGACCCTGCCGCGCGAGCGAGCTTTACCGGAATCGACCAGACCGTCGGCTGGTTCGGCCTGGTTAGAAGCGTTTACGATTCTCAGGCGCTGGCGGCGCGGGATTGCTACGAGGCAATGGGCGACATTCCCGGCGAAATCAGGATCGTCGGAGGAGCTTCGCGCTCGGTCGCAATTAGAACGCTCCTTTCGGCGGCGCTGAGGTCCCCGGTTCGCACCCTGGAAAGAGCCGAGGCGGGCGCGGCCGGGGCCGCCATGATGGCCGCCGTGTGCCAGGGAGTTTTCGACGACATTTCCGATGCGACAAGGCATTGGGTGGATCCCATTCTGAAGCCGCAGGAATTCCCTGATTCCCGGCTGGCGGACGCCTACGACTCGATTTTCGAAGCCTATGTTTCCACGCGGCAGGGACTTCGCGCGACATGGGAGGCGCAGGCCCAAATGCGAAGGCGATTGCGATGACTTGCAAGGCGGCGATTATTGGCGACCGGTTCATGCTCTCGAAATTCTTCGCCGAAGCGATCGGCGAAGCGTGCGGCGACCGCGTCGCATGCGATTGCAAGGACTTGCCCTGGCCGGACGAGCCGCTGGTGCACGGCTACGCGGAATCTGGAATCTCCGGTCTCAAGGAGTACCAGGGCACTCCCGAAATGGTCGCCGAGCATGCCAGGGGCAGCGACGTGCTCGTTACCCATCTCGCGCCCTTGGACGAATCCGTTTTCCAAGCGCTGCCGGAACTCGGACTGGTCGTCGTTTCGCGCGGAGGCCCGGTCAATGTCGACATGGCCGCCGCCGCCAGGCACGGCGTCTCGATCGTCAATACGCCCGGGCGCAATACGACCGCGGTCGCGCAGTTCACGGTCGGCGCGATCATAGCCGAAACGAGAAACATCACGAAAGGCCACGACTCCATGCGCAAGGGGGAGTATCGCGGCGATCTCTACCGCTTCGACATGGTCGGCGACGAACTTCAGGACCTGAAGATCGGCGTAATCGGCTACGGAGCCATCGGCAAGGCTTTCACCGGCTACATGCTTGCCTTCGGTACGAAGATACTGGTGCACGACCCCTTTGCCGACCTGCTGCCCGCGCATCTCGGCGCCGGCGCCGAGAAATCTGAATTGAAGGAGCTGCTCGGGAAGTCGGATGTCGTCGTGCTTCTTTGCCGGGTTACCGAAGACACTGTCGGCATGATCGGAACGGAGGAGTTCGCGACCATGAAACAAGGCGCGACCTTTGTGAACACGGCGCGCGGACCGCTTGTCGACTACGTTGCGCTCTACGCCGCGCTTGCGTCGGGCAAGCTAAAGGGGGCGGTGCTCGATACGTTCGCGATCGAGCCGACGCCGCCCAATCTGCCGCTTCTGAGACTTCCAAACGTAACCTTGGCGCCGCACATCGCCGGCGCGTCGACGACTACGGCCCGCAACTCCGCGCGGCGGGCCGCCGAGGAAATCCGCCGCTGGATCAGCGGCGAGCCCCCGCTCAGCCCCTGCGCCCAGCGCCGCGCCGAGCGACCCCCGCCGCGTGACCGCGGCGCCCCCGCCGCTAAGCCCGTGCGCCTAGCGCCGCGGCAAAGGCGAATTCGCGAGTGCGGCGTGCCGATTGTTCCGGCGGCCGAAATTCGAGACCGGCCGTCTTCGGTTTCCAGGGGACCTTGCATGGGCCGCGTTTTGGGCGGGCGCCTTGCCGGCGAAAGAATGCGAATGCGGATAAGGGCCTGCGCCGCCGACGCCGGATCGAGGATCGCCGAAGACCTTCCGGCCAATTTTTCGGGGACGGCGGGATCGAAGGTCGATCAACCCTACGCATCGGCTTCAACCTGATGTAGTAAGCACGGCGGCATGTCAGGAATGCGATGGCCGGTTCGAACGAAGTTCGGGGCGCCCGCCTTCGGAAACTCGGAGACGAAATTTGAAAGATCCAATCGAAAGCCGCCTGAAACTGGCCAAATGGCTTTGCGAAAAATTAGGCGAGGAAGCGCTGCGCTACTTCGAGCGGCTCGATACTCTCGCTGTCGAAAGCAAGGGACCCCAGGACCGGGTTACCGAGGCGGATCGCAACGTCGAAACTCTCGCGCGGAAAACTATTCTCGAGCATTTTCCGGACGACGGCGTAATCGGCGAGGAGCACGAGCCGACCGAAGGCAGTTCGGGATACGACTGGGTGATCGATCCCATAGACGGCACGAACAATTTCGTTTCCGGAATTCCCGTTTGGACGAACGTGCTGGCGTGCGTCGAAGGCTCCCGCATTGTCGCGGGCGTCATTCACGACCCGAATATGAACGAGATGTTTTACTGCAGAGCCGGAGGCGGAGCGTTTTTGAACGGCGAGCCTATCGAGGCGTCCCGCGCGACATCGCTTGGCGAAGGCATACTCGGAATGGGATTTAGCCGCCATAGCGATCCTGAGGCTATCGCGCGAATCATCGAAGTCGTCATGAATCGCGAAGGATCCATCACCAAGAACGGCTCGGGCGCGCTTTCGCTTGCCTATGCCGCGTGCGGTCGCTTCATTGGATTCCTGGAATTCCACATGAACGCCTGGGACTGCCTGGCGGGACTTCTCATGATTCAGGAATCAGGCGGCAATGCCGCCAATTTGGACGTGAAGTCGATGCTTGCGTCGGGAGGCCAGGTCGTCGTCGGCGGGCCGGGGCTTATCGAGGAGATCGACGAGATCGTCCGGTCGGCGCTAGCTTCCTAGTAGAGCGGGCATCGCCAAGAATACGCGCGGGGGCTAGGCGCAGAAATTCCTCGTTTCACTCGAAACTGCACGAGACCGAGCCGAATTTTCCGAAATCCGCCCGAATCCGACTTCCCGGCATCGCTTCGAGCGGCCGCGTAAAGCTTCCCGACAGCACGATGTCCCCCGGCCCGATTTCGCCGCCGAATTCGGCGAGGCGACGCGCCAGCCAGGCGACCGATTCCGCCGGATCGTTAAGAACCCCGGCGCCGAGGCCGGTTTCCTCCACGACCCCGTTGCGCTCCAGAATGGCTCCCATCCAGCGGAGGTCCACCGCGCCCGGCGCCACGCGCGCGTCGCCGAGCACCAGCCCGGCGTTGGCCGCGTTGTCCGCGACCGTATCGACTACGAGGCGCTTTTTTCCCGATTCCGGATCTTGGCGGACTATGCGGGTATCCAGGATTTCGAGAGCCGGAGCAACGCTGCTTGTCGCATCCAGAACCTGGTCCCTGTCGACCCCGGCGCCTGCCACGCCCCTGCCGAATACAAAGGCGATCTCGACCTCGACACGAGGCTCGATGAACCGTCCTCGCGGAATTCGCGCCCCGTTTTCGAAAAGCATGCTGTCGAAAAGAACGCCGCTATCGGGGATTTCGATGTTCAGCGCCCTTTGCATGGCCTTCGAGGTCAGCCCGATCTTCCAGCCGATCCGCCGCTTCCCCGAATTTTCGATTCGCTCGACAAGCCTGTCCTGGATGCGGTAGGCGTCCGCCAGGCCCATTCCCGGGTGGCGCCGGGACAGCAGCCCGATCTGGCGGCGTTTCGATTCCGCCTCGAATAGATCCTCGGCCGCTCTTTCGATGTCCGGCGAACCGAGCCGAATCTGCCTATCTCGTTCGCTTATCCGGGATCTCACGGGCAGTCCGCCTTGAACAATAGCGACTGCCCGACAGGCGGCGGGACTGCGTCATGGATCGGCTGCGAATTCAATTGCCGAATTCGTAAACGCGGCATCGCGTCCGGCCCGCTACCGGCTGCAATCGGCATCGACGGCTGCTTCACGGAGCAATAATCGGCGTTCCGGCAAATTCTGGATCCACCGGCTCGACGCCGGCGAACTCCATTCCTTCCTCGAACCACGTCCGCGGCGCGGGCGCGCCCCAAAGGGTCTGCCTGGTCGGATCCTGCAGGTCCCATTTTATCGGCTCGTGCTCGGGGTCGACGGTCAGGTAGTCGGAGCAGTAGAACTCCGTCCTGTGCCCGTCGGCATCGCGAACGTAGAGGAAGAACGCGTTCGATATCCCGTGCCGGCCCGGACCGCGCTCGATTTTTTCCAAATGCCCCGAAGTCGACATTATGTCGAGAAGATCGATTATGCTGAGCGGCGACGGCACCCAGTAGGCGATATGGTGAACGCGCGGCCCCTTCCCGTTCGTGAACGCGATGTCGTGAACGCTTCCCTTGCGATGCATCCAGGCCGCCCAAATCCTCCCGGATTCCGGGTCCTCCGTGTACTCCGTAATCCGAAATCCGATTTCGGCATAGAATTCGACGGCCGAGTCGACATCGGGCATGAATAGATTCACGTGATCGATGCGCAGCGGCTTCACGCCCTTGTAGGCGGCGTACTTCTGGTGCGTCGGAGGGAGGCGATCCATCTCGGCGTAGAACTCAAGCGGAACCCCCCACGGATCCCGAACTCGCAGCACGCGACCCATGCGGCTTCGCTCCACCCAATCCGCTTCGAGGCCCCTGGCGCCGAAAAACTCCTCCGCGCGGTCCAGGTCGGCTTTGCCATGCACTTTGAAGCCCAGGGCTCTTGCGACGGGGGCCTGGGCGCGCCGGAGGACGAGAGAATGATGGTTTCGCTCCTCCATCCCGCGCAGATGCATGCCGCGCGGGGATTCCGAAGACACGGCGAGGCCGATGACGTCGCGGTAAAGCTCTCCGGCTTCCTCGAGGTCGACAACATCGCATTCCAGATGGCTGAACCTGACGACATTGAACGGCGGATCGAAAACCGGTTTAGGAATTGCCACTCTGGATTTCCCCTATGCTCCCAGCCTTGGAATCGGATGCCGCCCCAGAGCGAATCCTATATGCTTCTGCTCCATGTAGAATTCGAACGACCAATCGCCGCCGTCGCGTCCGATTCCGCTAGCCTTGACGCCTCCGAACGGGGTCGGAAGGTGTCGAACGTTTTCCGAATTGACCCAGATCATGCCCGCTTCCAGCGCGTCCGTTACCCTAAGGGCCCTGGTCAGGTCGTTCGTCCAGACGTATCCGGCCAATCCGTAGCGAACGTCGTTGGCGATGCGAATAGCATCCTCCTCCGAATCGAATTCGATAGCCGCAAGAACCGGCCCGAAAATCTCCTCCCGGGCGATTCTCATGCCGGGGTCGACTCCGGCGAGCAAAGTCGGAAGGACATAGGGGCGCCCCAGGGAATGCGCGTCGCCGCCCGCGAGAATCCTCGCCCCTTCGCTTCTCGCGATCTCGAAATACGAAATGACTTTTTCGAAGTGGCTGTCGCCGATCAGCGGACCGACCTCGGTCGACGGGTCGAGCGGATGCCCGACGCGAATCCGCTTCGCTCTTTCGGCCAGGCGGCCGAGAAACTCCTCGGCGATGGAACTTTGGATCAGCAGCCTGCTGGACGACGTGCATCGCTCGCCGTTGAGCGAATAAATCATGAATACGGCGGCATCCAGCGCGCGGTCGAGGTCGGCATCCTCGAAAACGATCACCGGATTCTTTCCGCCCAGCTCGAAGTGAACGCGCTTTAGCGTATCCGCGCCCTGCTTCATGATTTCGCTGCCCGTGCGGCTTTCGCCGACGAATCCTATCGCGCGAATTCCGCGATCGGCGGTCAGGGCCCGCCCGGCTTCCTCGCCGAAGCCGTGCACGACGTTCAGAACGCCGCCCGGCACGCCGGCCTCCCAGGCGATTTCCGCGAGCATGCCCGCCGTGACCGGGGAGAGCTCGGCGGGCTTGTGCACGACGGTGCACCCGGCCGCAAGAGCCGGGGCGATCTTCCAGGTGGACAGCATGAACGGCGTATTCCACGGCGTAATCACGCCGACCGGCCCGATGGGAACCCTTGTCGTCAGGTTCATCAGCGTCGGAGACGGAAGAGTCCTGCCGTCGCGCGCTCCGGGCGCCAAATCCGCGAAGAACCGGAAATTCTCGGCGCCGCGCAGCGCGGCCTTGGACATGAACCGGACGGGCTGCCCGGTGTCCCAGCATTCGCAGACCGCAATCTCCTCCGCTTTCCGAGCAATGGCGTCGGCGACCGAATGGAGGATCCTTCGCCGTTCCGCCCCGGAAACGTCGCGCCATGCGGAAAATGCATCCTCCGCCGCCTCGGACGCCGACGCCACGTCGATTTCGGAGCTTCTGGGGACATCGCAGATTCCGCTGCCGTCGACCGGGCTCCTGTTCAGGAACCGATCCTTCGACGCGGCCTCCGATTTTTCGCCGCCGATCAGATTCCTCGCCCCATTCCGTTCCAGCGCCGGCAGAATTCCATCGAGGGTTTCGACGTTGTCCTCGAACGATCTTCCCATGGTCAGGTCGCCACCCGCCTGCGGATCGTATTTGACCTAGGGCTAAGTTCGGGATCGATTTCGCGCAGCTCAAGCGACAGCGCCGTCGGTCGCGATTCGAGCGCCGGAGTCAAAAACGCTTGCGCGCGCTCGAAAATTGCTTGCGCGGCCCTCTTTTTCGCATCGGGCGGGCGCCCGCCGCGAATCCTGACCGATATATCGACGAATCCGTTCCTGCCGTCGCCGTCGGCGATCGCCCAATGATCGCATTTGAAAGCTCGAACGCGAATGCCGGCAAGAGAAAAAATGCCGGTTCCGGCCGCTGAATCCCTGAGCGCCTCGCAAAATTCGCGGAAATCGATCTCGTCCTCCAGATTCGGCGAATACTCGATCTGGATATGGGGCATTCGCGTCCCTACCCCGCCCTTCCGGCGCCTTGGAGAGCGTCTTCCAAGCCGGCATCTATCGCGTCTACGATCGAATCGACGTCCCTTTCGGAAATAATCAAAGGCGGCGACATCAGGACAAATGCGCCCGAAATCCGCACCATGACCCCCGCCTTGTAGATGCTCTTGTGAATCCTGTCGACCGCGGCCGGATCGAGCGGCTCCTTGGTTTCGGGGTCGGAAACCAGCTCCAGCGCCGCCATCAAGCCTATTCCGCGCGCATCGCCAACTACTGAACCGTGCTTCGACTTGATCCGATGCAGGCCGTCGAGCAGCTGCCGGCCGCGCGCTTTGGCATTCCGGGCCACATTCAGCCTCTTGGTCTCATCCAGGCAGGCTACCGCCGCGGCCGCGCCGACCGGATGGCCCGAGTACGTATATCCGTGGCCGATAAACCCGGCTCCGGGCTCGCTGGACTCGAATGCGTCGGCGATCTTCGCCGAAAGCAGAGCGGCGCCGAAGGGGAAGTAGCCGTTCGTGATCGCCTTGGCGATCGTCATCATGTCCGGGCGAACGCCCCAAAGCCGCGACCCCGACCATTCGCCTGTGCGCCCGAACCCGGTAATGACTTCGTCGGCTATGAGCAGGATGCCGTGCCTATCGCAGATGTCCCGGACCAGCGGCATGAAGTTTTCCGGCGGAACGATCACGCCGCCGGCGCCGAGCACCGGCTCCATGATAAACGCGGCGATCGTTTCGGCTCCCTGGAATTTGATCTCCTGATCCAGCATTTCCGCGCATTTTTCGGCCAGCAGCGAGCCGTCCGCGATGCCGAACGGGTTGCGATAGGCATGCGGAGCGGGAATATGGAAGCAGCCTGAAAGCATAGGTTCGTACGGCTGCCGGAAGCGCGGGTTGCCGTTTACGCTGGCGCCGCCGAAATGCGTGCCGTGATAGCCCAGCTTGAGACTTATGAATTTCGTCCGGCCCGGCTCGCGTCGAATCTTGTGGTACTGCCTCGCCAGCCGCAATGCGGTTTCGACGCTGTCCGAGCCGCCCGACGTGAAGAAAGCGCGCTCCATTCCCTCGTCTCGAAAAAAATCCCTGATCATATAGGAAAGCTCGATTATCTTGTCGTTCGTGCTCCCTCTGAAGGTCGAATAATAGGGAAGCGCGTCCAGCTGAGCCGCGATGGCCTTCTTTATGGGTTCGCAAGAAAATCCCAGATTGACATTCCAAAGCCCCGCAACGGCATCGATGACTTCGGTGCCGTCGAGATCCCGGATTCGAACGCCCGAGCCGCCCACGACAATGTAGGGCGGGTTTTTGATGCTGTCGGCCGGATGCCCCATCGGATGCCAAAGGAACCGGGCATTGTTTTCGCGCAGAAAATTGGAATCTTTCATCCGTGATCCTCCTTTAGGACCGCATCGGCAAATTCGCGGAGTTGTCTCGGCGCCGCCGTTTCGAGAATTCGATTTGCCGCGCGGCATGCATGAATGCATCCGACGACCCCGCTTAGTCAATGCGCAATTCGCATTCGCCCGTAACATTTTTTGAAATCCGTCGCGGCGGGCGCGAGTCCGGATTTCCGGCTTTGCCGGGATTGGAACCCATCAGGCGGGCCTCGCGTCCGAGTTCAGGAGCCGCTTTCCGCATAGCGCTGGCGGCCTGGTCTCTCGACGCCAGCGTTCAGGGCAATCTCGAAATTGCTCGCCTCGGCAAATCGCCTCGATAGATCGGCGAAAGTTTTTCAATAGCCGCGATCATGCCGCATAGAGATGCGGCATCCGGCACTAAATGCGGATTTTGCCGAACAAGCGCGGGGAAATCCGCGACTCCAAAGCGCGCGCGTATCAAGGGGAGGACGTGGCCAGCGTGCGCCTCCCAATAGTGAAGGCGGAAATCCTATCCGACCGGGATCAACGAAAGGCGATCGGTGCGCATGTTCCGTCTCCCGGATGCTGCGACAGATCGCCGATGCCCTTTGTCATGCTCCGAATTTGCCTGTAGATTCGCGATTTCGACGCCAGCCCGCAGGAATTCAACGGAATTATGAGATTCGATCCGCCATGGAGGCAGCCATAAACGCCAAAAGCCTCAAGGACCTGCAGCGGCGGAATTCCGCAAGCTTTTCGCCCAACCTCGCCCTTAGGGTGCATCGCGCCATTAGCTGGGTGAAGAGAGCGGAGGCGTCGCAGGACGATCCCGACGCCGCTTTCATCTTCTACTGGATTGCTTTCAACGCGGTCTACGCCGGCGACAGCTTCGGCAGCAGTTCGAAAGGCGACATGTCCGAATTTTTCGCGAAGATCATAAGATTCGACAAGGACAATGTAATTTACGATACGATTTGGACGAAATTTCCCGGGCCGATCAGGATACTGCTGCAAAACAAATACGTGTTTCAGGATTTCTGGAACCATTACAACAAAAAGCCGGGATACGACGATTGGGAACGGAATTTCGATCGCGACAACAGCAGGATTCGAAAGGCGCTTCAGTACAGGAATTCAACGAAAATCCTCGAAAAGCTTTTCGCCCGCCTCTATGTGCTGCGCAACCAGCTTATCCATGGCGGAGCGACCTGGAACAGCTCCGCGAATCGCGACCAGGTCAGAGACGGCCACAGCATTATTGCGATGCTCGTCCCCTTGTTTATCGAGTTGATCATGGCGAATCCCGACTCGGAATGGGGAGGCGCCTTCTATCCGTACTTGCCCGAGTGACCGGCCAATGGTCGCACGCGAGAACCGCGCGAATTTCCCGGCAATTGAACTTGCGGGCCAACGTGATAACTTGGCAGGCGAAAACTCGAACCTTCCGGCGCGAGCCGAAATGCAAAAGGAGCAACCAATGGAATTGCGAAAAGCAGGAATCTTCTTCGCCGCGGTTTCGATGACGGCGACCGCGGCCGCCGAGGCGACGGAATCGCTTAACGCCCTGGTGTGGTGCGACCATACGGACCCGGCGCTTATCGAGCCATTCGAGCGAGAGCACGATGTCCGGGTCAACCTCAAGGAATACGAGGGCACCGGCACCGCCCTGGCCATCGTCGACCAGTCCCGTCCCGGCGATTGGGACGTATTCGTCATCGACGGCGTCGACGTCCCGCGCGCGGTCGACGCCGGGTTGCTTGCGCCGCTCCCCGCCGACGAGCTGCCGACCGAGAATCTGTTTCCGGAACTCGTCATGCCGGAGAACCATACCAGGGACGGCGTCACCTACGCGATTTCGGAGAAATTCGGCTACAACACGATTTCCTACAACCGCGACAATGTCGACCCGGCGGACATGACGGACATGTCGGTGATCTGGGGCGACAAGTACAGCGGCCGCATCGCCGTGTACGACTACTATTTGCCGATTATCGGCATGGTCGCACTGGGGCTAGGCATAAATACGGCCGAGATTTCCGCGTCCGACCTGCCCGCGATCCGCGACAAGCTGTTCGAGATGAAGGACAATTCGAAACAGGTCGGCGAGGTTGTTTCGAGCCAGACCGCCATCGCGACCGGCGAGGTCGACGTGCTCGTAGGCGGCGGCGAATGGGTTACCGCGGGCCTGACGACCGAATTGCCGGAACTGGACTGGGTCGTTCCCGAGCAGGGCGGGGTCAGGTGGTCCCAGTCCATCGGCGTCTTCGCCGAGTCCGAAAAGAAGGAGCTGGCGCTTGAATTCGTCAAGTACATCCTGAGTCCCGAGGGCCAGGCGCGTCTGGCGACCTCGTCCTGCTACTGGGCGATGCCTGCCAATATGGCCGCGGCCGAGCACTTGAGCGACGCGCAAAGAGCGGCTCTGCGCTGGAACAGCCAGCCGGACTACCTGGCGAGATCCCAGCTGTACCCTGCGCCGGATATCGAGCTCGACGCCATGATGCAGGATGTCTGGACGGAGTTCCTCCAGCGCTAGACTAGCTGGACCGACCAAGCCGCCGGAGAATTTATGAGCGGAGGCGCGTGGACGCGAGAGCGCATTCTGGCTCTTGGATTCGTGCTTCCCGCTCTCGCCTGGACGCTTGTCTTCTTCGTAGCGCCGTTCGGCTTCATGGTCGCCATGAGCCTTTGGCGGCGAGCGGGAGCCGAGCTGGTTCGGGACTGGTCCCTGGTCAACTATCTTGGATTTCTCGCCAGGCCGCACTTTGTCGAGGGATTGCTCAATTCGATTGAAATCGCGGCGATCGTAACCGCCGCCTCGGTCGCCCTAGCCTATCCGCTCGCGTGGTTCATCGCCGCAAGAGTGCCGGCTGGATGGCAGCGAATTGCGCTGGCCCTGGCAATAGTTCCGTTTTGGACGTCGTACGTGGTTCGGTCCTACGCCTGGACGCTCGTACTTTCCAACAAGGGCGTCGTCAACGAATGGCTGACTTCCGCGGGCCTGATTTCCGAACCGCTTCAGCTGTCGTCGACCCGCTTCGCCACGGTAACGGGATTCGTGCATTTCTTCGTGATGCTTTCGACATTGACGATATTCGCGAATCTTAAGCAGCTATCGCCCAACTACGCCCGGGCGGCCGCGGATCTCGGAGCCGGAGGCTTCCAGACATTTCGGCTCGTCGTTCTGCCGCTGACGCTGCCCGGCATCATGGTCGGCGGCTTTCTGTCCTTCGCTCTGTGCCTGGGAGACTATATCACGCCGCAGATACTCGGCGGCAACAATGAGCTGGTCCTGCCCCAGATCATCATGCTCCAGCTCGGCCGGCGAGCCGATTTCCCCATGGCTTCGGCGCTCTCGATCATTCTGATGCTAACCGTAACGCTCGCGTATCTGGCGTGCGCGCGATGGCTGAAGTTGGAGCGGGCATGACATCGCGACGACTGGGAAACTGGCTCGGCCTCGCTTACGCGCTGACCGTATTCGCTTTCATTTTCCTGCCCGTCGCGGTGCTGGTCCTGTACTCCTTCCAGGGCGGCCGGCTGCCCGTGCCGCCGTTCGACGGCCCGTCGCTGAAATGGTACGGCCAGATTTTCGCCGACAGGAAGCTGATGTCGGCTCTCGCGAATTCGCTGGGCGTCGCGGCGATATCGTCGGCGGTCGCCTGCGTTCTCGGCTTCCTCGCAGCTCTCGGGCTGGCCAGGCAGCGGATTCCCGGCGCGGCATTGATGCGATCCGTCATAATTGCCCCTCTCACGGTTAGCTACCTGATAATCGGACTGGGGCTTCTCGCGTCGCTGAACGCTTCGGGCTTCCGGCCTTCGCTGCTCTCCGTAGGAATCGGGCACGCGGTCATCAATACGCCGCTTTGCTTTGCAATCATCTATAGCCAAACGGGCGCGCATCAGATAAATTTCGAACGGGCGGCAAGGGATTTGGGCGCGACCGAGCTGCGAGTACTCTGGCACGTGTCGGCGCCGGTGCTCGCCCCCGCGATCCTTGCGAGCTACTTTCTTTCCGTTACTTTTTCGTGGGATGAATTCATCATCGCGTTTCTCCTTTCCAGATTCGAGGTCACGCTTCCCGTTGAAATCTGGAGCCTGCTTCGCTCCGGCCTCAATCCAAAAACGAACGCCATCGGCTCGATCGTGTTTCTTTCGTCCGTGCTGCTGGTTTTCGCGCTCGAATTGCTCGTTTTCCGAAAGCGCGGGAACCCGTGACTGCGGAGCTTTCGATTGTCGACGTAGGCCGGGATTTCGGCGGCCAGGCCGTTCTTCGCGACGTAACGCTGAAGGTCGCCGCTGGAAGCTACGCCGTGCTGCTCGGCCCGTCCGGCTGCGGGAAGACCACGCTGCTGCTAATTCTGGGAGGATTCCTCGATCCGACGAGGGGCCGGGTTCTGATCGGCGGCCGGGACGTTACGGGCATGGCGCCTGCCAGGCGTCCGACGACGACCGTTTTTCAGGACTACGCCCTGTTTCCCCATATGAGCATATTGGAGAATGTCGGCTTCGGGCAGCGCATGCGCGGATTGTCGCGTCGCGAGCGAGACGCGAAATCCCTGGAATTCCTCGACCTGGTCGGCTTGGCGGGCTCGGAACGGAAAAAGCCCCACGAGCTATCGGGCGGCCAGCGGCAGCGGGTTGCCCTGGCCCGCGCGCTCGCGGTCAACCCGGACGTGCTTTTGCTGGACGAGCCGCTCGGCGCGCTCGACCTGAATCTGCGCCGCCTCATGCAGGACGAACTGAAATCGATTCAGCGCCGAATCGGCACGACGTTCGTGCACGTTACGCACGATCAGGAAGAAGCCATGGCGATCGCCGACGAAATTATCGTCATGGACAAGGGGACGGTCATGGATTCCGGCCATCCCGACAAGGTCTACCTTCGACCGCGAAATCAATTCACGGCCGCATTCATGGGCGAGGCAAATTTTTTGAATGGACGCATGACGGAAACCGGCTCCCGAGTTCAAGTCGAAACCGAATTCGGATCCCTTGAATTGCCGTCCGAAGCGTTCATCGGCGGCGATCGCGAAGCTGAAGTCCAATTGTTTTTCAGGCCTGAAAGCATCCGCCTCGGCATGGCTCCGGCCGGCGCGCTTGCGCTTGGCGACGCAATTGTTGAAGACAGCGCCTTTCTCGGCACCCACCGTCGATGCCTTTTTCGACTGAACGACAGCGAATCAACCTTGATAAAGGCTTGGTTCAGGCAGGGCGAGAGCGTGTCGGCGGGTCAAAGCCTCCCGATTTGGATAGGAATCGATAGCATACTCTGCTATTGATCGCTTTCGTCCACTCCGCTTTCGTTCGCGTTTGAAGACGGGAGCACCGGCCGCCGCCGATTAAGATCAACGGCATTGTTCCGTCGATCCTTCATGGCCTCCTATCAAGCCAATCGGTCATTGACGCATCCGCCCGGAAAAATCAAGAATTGGGAGCAACTTGCCATGAATCCGCGAGGATTGGAGCATCGATTTCCCGGGCGGCGGCGTCAGACCGCGGCGCGAGGCTTCGAAGCCGGTCGGCTCGAAAGCTTTTGAAGACGCTTGAATTCGTCGCTTGGCTCCCTGTTCCTTTCGAGAAGCTTGGCAATCCGGTCGTCTCGATCGGCGAACTGCCTTGCGAGACCTGAATTGCTGCCGATCGGCCGGGCGGAAGCTTCCGCCGAAAGCGATGCCGGATCGGCCTCCGGAGCGGAATTGCCAAATGCGGTCACGGCGCATCTCGCATATGGCGTCGCCTGCATTCGCGACTAGCGTTGCCTTGCCATCGTCGCAACCGCACCGTTCTTCCGCTTGACGGGCACGTCCGCAAGATAGAATCAGCTCACCGCCCAAGGACCCGCTTCAATCGGCGCCGGCCGGCTTCGGAACGGCAAGCGGCGCGAAAAGTGCTCCCGCCGCAGGCGCGTCCGCATCCGACTGGCTGCGCGGCTATAGTCTCTATTTCGCGAATTCGAAATTATTCGCTAAACTCGAATCCAGCAGGGTGCCCCAGAGCTCATCCTGTTCCGTCTTGCCTTTCAAATCGGCTTGCGCTCAACTCGATGCCGCAGGCCAAAGATGGCCGGCTTTTAGCGAGGATAAAGGATGGAACGCATAGACGCCAAATCGTGGTATCGCAAGAAGGGCTTCGGCGACGGCATCACTCTGATTTACGAGCCGTTCATAAAGGAATTCTACCGCTGCAATATTTGGCACGTGCGAGGACGAGACCGCGACCTGCTGATCGACAGCGGCATGGGAGTCGTCAGTCTTAGGCAACACGTGCCGCTCGTAACCGAGAAGCCGTGCCTGGCAGTAGCCAGCCACACGCACTTCGACCACGTCGGAAGCCATCATGAATTCCCCGACCGCCTCGTACATCCCAGTGAGTCGGAGATTCTGGCCAAGCCTACCAGAGCCAAAACCCTGGCCGACCCCTACGTAACCGACGAAATTTTCGATGCGCTTCCGCCGGAGCCCTATTCCTCGATCGAATACAGCGTCGCTGGCGCGAGGGCGACGCGTCTCGTCGACGACGGAGACGTGATAGATCTAGGCGACAGGCATTTTGAAGTCGTGCATACGCCGGGGCACTCGCCTGGCGGGATCGCTCTTTGGGAAGCGGCGACCGAAATTTTTTTCACGGGTGATATCGTCTACGACGGCCCTCTAATAGAAGACACCTACCACGCCGACCCGATCGACTATCGCAGATCAATGCGACGAGTCTACGAATTCCCGGCGCGGGTGGTTCATGGCGGGCACTTTCCCAGCTTCACGGGCGAGCGACTTCGCGAAATCGTCGGCTTGTGGCTGGAGCAAAAGGAATTAGCGGGCTAGCGCGGTTTCGCAATCCGTAGTCTGTGAATAGCGTCCCGGCCCGGGGTTCATTGTCGGATCAATTTCATTCCTTGATAGGCTGCAGCCTTTAAATCCTACGGAAAAAACTCGGTGCGCCAGAATGCCCGACCCACCCCGCCGAGGAAGTCTGAACCTCGGAATCTGTCGGAATGTTTAATAAACCGGCTGCGCGCCTAGGCCTGTCGCAGGATTTCAACAACCCAAAAGTTGGTGGCGGCACTCGGTTGCAGCAGACTCGTCACCATCTTGATCGCGCCGGCCGGACAGGCGCCGGCATGAACAAGATGAACCGCGCACCGCCCGAACCCGGAAAGAGGCGGGCAGATACTAGGAACTTGTCAATTGATCCAATTCCCATGCCGAACGCGCTGGCAGAAAGTAGATTTTGGCGGCCTTGAAGGCGCCGCATTCGGGTTTAGGCGAAAGGATGCGTATTCGGCGAACGGAGATCTGCTTTACATTGGCGGCGCCGTTCAGACCTGCCCGCAGTTTAGTCCCGGTCTCGTGTCCGAAGCCCCGAATGAATTACCGGTTAACCGTTGTTAAATCGAAGGCCGTCAAAGAACCTTTCTGCAGTGCAGCAGAAGGCTAAAAAAGGAGATGCGCTAATCGCGGCACCTGATCGAGAATTTTTTCGCGAAAAGGAGTTCCGGGAAATTTCGACGCACAACGAAACGACCGTCGTCAGGTTCCGATCCATAGTCGATCTCGAGGCGAGAGCGATCGCGTCGCGATGAAGACGGAATATTTGTCGGCGGAACTTGGCAATGGCGAGAAGAATTCCTTCCAATTCGCCACAACGAATTCCGAGCGTCCCCGATGCTCCATCGTCAGCGAATACGCTATCGGCGGAGGCTAAATCCCGGCCATTCCTATTTCAATCGACTGCATATAGTATCTTCGTTGCGCGATCACTCAATTGCTGATAATGTCGGAATGCGCCGCCGGACCGACTCTATCGCGCGGTCATGAAATTCCTAGAGGGCCTGGAAATGAAATTTAGCTTTAAGCATATAGCAAGAGCGGGAATCGTTATTTTTTCGTTTTTGTCCTTAACCGCATGCAGCGACAGTCCCGGCGGACCCGCAAACGGCTTGCAAGCCAGTCCAAACGACGCGCCAACTGCGTTTGACGGCTCATATACGATTTCCGACGCCGTATCGGACGGCGTGACCTTCGCGCCATTGTCGGCCGCGATTGTTCGAGGCTACGGAAAATACCGGACCTCCGCCCTGATGTCCGACGAGAATAGCAGCTACGTCAAATCGGTGTCCTTCGATCCTGAAACGAGCGGAGCCAAAACTGAGTTTGTTGTCGACGGAAACGTTTTAGCAATCGAATTTGACCGATCGCATGCGGACGGCCGAGCATTTGAGGGCAGAATTCAAGACGGCTATTTCATTCTGTGGAGCGACACCGGTAGCATAAATCTCGGCGACATCGATTTTTCTAATTCGGAATACAGATTTTTTGAACGCGGAGGATTTTTTGCCGGATTGGACGCCGACAATGCAAAGTCCTATTTAGGTAGGGTTGTCTACGGATTGCGAACCGAACCGACGGGATTGCCTTCCGGCACAGCTACCTACTCGGGTGATTTTCTTGGCCGTTGGCACCACGCAAAAGTTATAAGCAACGCGCTCGACCGAGGATATACGCTGGGCGAATTGACACTCACGGCAGACTTCTCAGAGAGCGAAATCACGGGGCAAGTCGACAACTTGAGAAACTCGGCGACGCGGAGCGGCTCCGGCGAGCCCCTTCCGGACGGCAGCGTTATATTAATTGACGCCATTTCATTCGACGATGGTCAATTCAATGCAAGTATGACCGGCTTTGCACCCGCCGCCGACGTCGCCTACGGCGTAGGAGGATTCCGTGGCGAGTTGCTTGGCGAGTTTTATGGCCCGGCAGCGGAAGAAGTTGGCGGTGTTTTTGTTGGATCGCGCTCGACCGATGGCACCGTATGGGAAGGACATTTCGGCGGAAAGAAAAACTAGGGACTGGTGACGAACGGGCTTGATTCGATTCTATTTGGCCGGCAATCTTGTCCCGACAATCGCAGGAATGACGTAAAAGATTGCTGCTTTCAATTCCTGCTTCATCTCGACCATTCCACAGCCGGTCGCTGTTCGACCGCCTTGGCACTGGATTGGGACATTGGAGCGAAGCCGCGGCCTATCTGAAACCTCGCCGGGATTGCGCGGCGCAATTTATAAAGCATTGGTAAATCCTGGTCGCCATCCCGTATCTCAACAGGTCACTTTGCAACCGGTCCATTCGGTCGAACTAGCAAGGCCTGCAATTTGTCGGGCGACGGAACGGCTCCGCATCGGCCATGGGCGGCGCCTGATTTTTCGTAGCGCCGCGGAGATCTCATGGGGAACGAGGAGTCCTGAAGGTTTTCGTTGAACCCAACCGGCGCTGGAAACCGAAGCCAGAGACGAACAGCTGAACCTACTCGGTTGCCGACCTTGGGACGGTTTCGGCGCGCATTTACCGCAAGGCCGCTTCAAGATTCATTCCTAGGATTTTGCAAAGCGTTCCGGATATGCCTTTGCATTCAGCATCGGACTCGGAATCCTTTTCGGAACAAGAATCGACGCGGAAAATCAGTGGCTGAAGGCCCCGCGAGATACTCGATCGCAATTCACGGCTGGATTGCATGCTCGGAGTTCGCAAGATCGACCCGATCACCAATAACCGGATGCTCGAACGAAAATGAGGTTTTACCTGTCGTTTGCCGAGCGCCCGTAAACAGTAGACAGCAAGACCGTCCAACCGCTCGTCTCAGTTCTCGGGAAATCAGAAACGCCTTCGACTAGGATTCTCAATCGTTGAAGCAACCCTGCAGATATTTCCGAGACCGTTTCCATCGCTATGATCCGTTGAGAAATTATCGCTGCGGCACCTGCAGCACGCCGGGTTACTAGTGCATGGCTTCACAGGCGACGGGAATCATCCCGGCTGTTTCCGATCGCATTAACGTCCTCCCGCCGCCCCGGCGCCTGCCATGTTTGAAGGTCCCGACATCTTCAATCTTCCTGTTGTCGACCGACACCATCGGCTGGCCGTTGGCCATGAGCGATGCCGTCTTCCGGCTGATGAGATCGACTGCGCATCGCGGTTCGGACGCGAGCCGCATCTTCGCCAACAGTGCGAGTGACACCTTGAAGCCCTGCGCCGACAGCTTGCGGCCGCCGTATTAACGGCGAACCCGGTCGACGCTTGTCGATTCCGACCCGCACGTCGGCTCCCGCAGCCAGCGACCGATGTTCGAGCGGTCAATCCACATCGCCTCCGAGACCGTCTCGATTCCGGCGCGGCGGAGGCGACTGGCTTCCATCACCGCCTGCATCCGCCGGGTCTTATTGTCAAGATACGGAGAAATGCGCTGAAACTTGACTTTGGCAAGGTCCATAGATGTGCGCATGTCATCCATGAGGCGATTCTTGCGCATCGGGTCGGCAACAGGAATACCTGCCTTCGAACACACGCCCACACTAGCCGAATTTTATTCAAAAATTTCTTGATGATCCCTGACGCCCAATTGGCAAGCCTTGGATCCACTACCGAATATCCGGCGCGCTCCGAACGTGCAATGCTCGACGGGCGCATGTAGCAGATCCTACGGCTCAAAAGCTGTTCGGGCGCAATTCGGAATGCACGAGAATACATGCGCGCCCGGAGGGATTTCCAATTTTGGATCACCGATAGCGTGCCTTCACAGCATGGACTGTCAAGGCCATGGATGCATCTTCAATGATAGCGAACACAGTTGCCTTATTCCGATCAATATTCCGATACTCGGAGAATGGGCGCCGTCCGGCTATTTCGCCTCTGCTCGCTTTGGCTGCTTACGGCGCTCTCCACAACCGAGAGATTGGCACGGCATGCAATCGATTGCCAAAGGGAATGCTGATTTCGCCGTCATAGAGCACTACGCCGCGAACGAAGCGGTCGCCCAATGCTTGTTCGAGTTTGCGCAGTCCGCGAAAGTCTTTTGAACTTACAGTCGACGCAGCCTTGATTTCGACGCCGGCGACGGCACCTGACGTCTGCTGGAGTACGATATCCGTTTCAATGCCGTCCTTGTCCCGAAAATGGAAGAATTCCGTCGGAATCTCTTGCCAACTCGCTTGCCTGCGCAATTCCTGAAATACAAACGTCTCCAGAAGATTTCCCAAAAGAGTTCTATCTGCCGAAAGCGCCTTTGCACCGGCATCGAGCAGGGCAGCGGCGAGTCCCGTGTCCTTGAGATGCAATTTTGAACGCTTGACCAACCTTTTCAGGCGATTGCTGTGCCAAGCCGGGAGTCTTTCGAGAAGAAAAAGCCTCTCAAGAATTGTCACGTAGTCTCCGATCGAAGGCCGGCTGATCTCGAAGTGCGAGGCCAGGTTGCTGAGGTTGAAAAGCTGGGCCGTATGCGCCGCTGCGGCACGCAAGAGTCTTGGCATGAGGTCGAGTGAGCGGATTTGGGTCAAGTCTCGCACGTCGCGTTGGACAATGGATTCCGCGTAGTCGCGATACCAGTTTGCCAGACGCCTCGCGGTCGGTCGCGCCAGCGCTGCAGGATAGCCGCCGGCGACGATCCTTTCGATTAGCTCTTCCCCGAGGCGGTCGCATCGGAACACCGGGAAGCCTTCACCGAACAATTCGCTCAGGAAGTTCGCATCCGGGCGGGAGGAATCCGACTGACCGGTTAACTCGTATTGCGTCAATGGATGCAGCTGCACGATTTGCAAGCGTCCCGCCAGAGAATCCGATAGTCGAGGAATGAGCAGAACGTTGGTAGATCCCATTAGCACGAAGCGTCCCGGCACCCGATGGCGATCTACGGATAATTTGATAGCTTCAAACAGTTCGGGAACCCGTTGAACTTCGTCCAGAATGACGCGCTCGGGCAACGCGGCGACAAATCCCGCGGGATCGGCTCGAGCGCCGTCTCTTATAATCTGTTCGTCAAAGCTGAAGTAGCTGTAATCCCGGGATTGCCGGGGATTTCCCCGTATCAGTGGCTCGCCCGACCTGGTCCGGTCGCCGGGCCTATAGAAGTAGCTAGGCGCACAGGTTAACTGGGCGAGCGTTGTCTTGCCGCACTGACGCGGACCGTGAATCAGTACGGCCGGCGAATCTTCAAGCGCTTCGACAAGTCTGCTTTCGACGGATCGGGGATAGAAGAACTGATTCGACATCGGCTGAATGTAAATTCATTTTCCGGCTGATTGCAAGTTAGTGTTCCGGCCAATTGCAAGCTTGCCTATCGGCTGATTGCAAGTTTGCATTCGGGCCAAAAGAAACCAAGCCTTCGGGAACCCAGTCGGACGGGAAGAGATTCCGCATTAGATTAATCCACCATTCTACTTCACCGACGAGCGGCTCAAGTGATGGAATTGACGGGGCGGCGCTGGGCGATACACACTTTCCTAAGAAAATTAATGGAGTGAATCAAGATGCCGAATCCAGACACGGTCCTAGCTGGCATCCGGCTCTCGAGAGCGGCCGATCCATCCGAATATGGCAGAAACGCGTTTCGCGACGGTTAGAGTCTGCGCGAGGCGCGTTCTTCGGTGGCCCGGGGAATAGAAGTTTGCCAGCGGCCTTCGCCGTGTGCCGGCGCCCCAGTACCCGCCGCGCATCACGCGTTTCTTCACCCTGCCAGTCAAGCCGGACGTGCGGATTTCCCGCATCCGGCTTTCATTCGAGATCATGTCTTCGCCTACGAAAGGCATGTGATGCCAATCCATTTTCAAGACCGCCCACCGCATTACGAATAGGTCATTCAATTCGGAAAAGCCGCCTATTTTCGGGACATGAACAAGGCGATTCTGTCGAGCTAGCGGGCGAACTTGCTGTGCGCTTCGTTCACGTCGCCGCGACCATCTTCACGGAATCAAGCAGACTATTCGCAAGCTTGTCGGTGTACAGTTCCCAGCTGAGGAGGAAAGACGCGGAAGCGGCACGTTCTTTTAGACTTCGAAATACTCGGAGCAGTGCCGTCCGGCGCCGTCGAGCACGACTACAGCGCGACCACTTCGGGCGTTTGCCCGACGATGTCGGTGAGATGGAGGTTCATCTGGCCCGTATTGGCCCGGTCGCAAATCCGAGTTTCGGGCAGACCGCCGAGAAATGGTAGCAATTGCGGCAGTGATGGCCGCGCAAGACGGCCGGTCGCGTCCCATTGCGAGCCCGGAGCCTCGGAAGTACGCCCTTCTGCCCGTCGTTCGCCTCGTCCTGAAACCTGACCTCGTCTTTTTCCAGCTCGCCGTACTTGGGCGCAGACGCTATGTTAAACGCATTGAAATTCTGACGGAATTCCGTCTGGTCGACGGGTCCGCCTTCGGATGGACGGAGCGCGGCATCACGCGCCGGAGTTCCTTTGCCAAGCTGCGGCGGCTCTTCGACACCCGCAGAGATGGACGCTCCGGTCCTCGAGTGGCGACTTCATTAGCGCCTCCGCCGCCGGCTTGCGGTCGCCGCCCTGACCTCATTTGCCGAAATTAGGAACAAACTCCGAGTCTTCCGCGAGGCGATTCCAGCGCATCGGACCGACTACAGGCATCTCCGCCGTCGAACATATACCCGGCGCCGGCCGAACCCGAGTCGATTAATTCTTAACTCTCCCTGAGTCGAAGACTCGCGGCTGGCGACAATGGGAACAAGGTATTTTTGGCTAGAGCATTACCCATGCCTCAAGGAAACGAAGCAGGGATCGACTTCTTTCGTACTTCGGAACGTACCATTTCTGCATCGCCGGGAAAATGGAATTTGCGGAATATATTGGATGGTCCGCCTAACGCGCATTCGCGCATTCAATTCTGTAGCGCCATCGCGAAATTCCTGTTAGTCGGGAACCCTTCGAATCCAAGCTAGGTCAGGAAGAGCGAATGGGACAATTGGCCAATGGTCAGTGGATTGCGGATGATTCGCCAAAAATCTCTTCGGAAGGCCGTTTCCAAAGGCCCAACTCGGTTTTCCGGAACTGGGTTACCGAAGACGGGGCTCCAGGTCCGTCGGGCGCGGGCGGATACAAGGCCGAATCCGGGCGATACCATCTTTACGTTTCCTTGGCCTGCCCGTGGGCGCACCGCACACTGATATTCCGAGAATTAAAGCAGCTTGGCGATCATGTTTCGGTAGACATCGTTCATCCGGACATGCTTGAGGAAGGCTGGACTTTCGATGCCGACGGCGGCCCGGCGAAAGGAGATTCGCTTTACGGTTCCAAGTTCCTGCGCGAAATCTACACTCGCTCGGACGCTTGCGCCAACGGCCGCGTGACCGTCCCCGTACTTTTCGACCGCGAAACGGAATCCATTGTTTCCAACGAGTCGTCGGAAATAATCCGCATGTTCAATTCCGCCTTCAACCGGATCACGGGCAATTCGCTTGACTTTTGGCCGGCGGAAAGTCGTATCCAAATCGAAAAATTGAACCGGCGGATTTACGACTGCGTGAACAACGGCGTCTACAGGGCCGGTTTCGCGGCGAGCCAGACCGCCTACGACGAGGCTGCAAGGCAGTTGTTCGGCGCGCTGGACTGGCTCGAACTCCGCCTATCCGACAAAAGATTTCTGGCTGGCGACCAATTGACCGAAGCGGATTGGCGGCTGTTTCCGACGCTGGTCCGCTTCGACAAGGTCTATGTTACGCATTTTAAATGCAATCGCAGCCGCGTGACGGATTTACCCAATCTTTGGGCATACGCGCGCAATCTCTTTCAGATGGACGGAATATCCCGAACTGTAAATTTCGACCATATCGTACGGCACTATTATTTCAGCCATGCCAATATTAATCCGAACAGAATCATACCTGTCGGCCCCGTAGCGGATTGGAACGAACCTCACGGAAGATAATGCGAGGACTTCGACCCCGGTTCTTCAGGAACAGAAATCCCGTCGGCTGCTTGAACAACCGGCCGAAAATCGGTGCCCAACGATGCCATGGCGCCTTCCATCGGCGCTTCGGATCTCGTTCCGCGAATTGGTCCGACCACGACGCAACCGCAATTCGAGCGCTCTCGGACGGCGCCGTGAAACCGGAAATCCAACTCCGCCGAACCCGTTGATCCGTGCTTTCGAGTCGGGTTTTCTTGGGGGCCGATCACTTCGGCGTAGGTTTCGTTGAAGCGGGCAGCCCGCAGGTCGACGCGGCATTTGGACGGCGCGCCTCGGAATCGCCGAATCAAGTCCGAATCCGCAATATCGAATCTTTTGGATTCCCACGACCATTGCCGCTTAAACTAGTCGCTCTATCGGCTGCTTGCTTCTCGTGCGGCGAACCTGGCGTTTAGAAACGCGCTTTCTCCGCTCATTGCACGCCTACTCGCAGGATTTCGGTAGAATGCACAGCATTTCGTATAGCAGATTGGCTCCTATGAGAGCAGTGTTGCCACTCGTGTCGTATGGCGGCGAAACCTCGACGAGATCGCCTCCGATAATATTCAATCCCCGGCAGCCTCGAATAATTTCCAGAGCCTGAATTGTCGTAAGCCCGCCGATTTCGACCGTGCCCGTTCCCGGCGCGAACGCCGGGTCGAGGCTGTCGATGTCGTACGAGATATAGGTAGGCGACGACCCGATTTTCCTCCGAACCCTTTCCATTAGCGGCGTCAGCGATCTATGCCAGCATTCTTCGGCCTGAACCACTTCGAATCCTTTCGAGCGGCTCCAATTGAAATCGTCGGGGCTGTATCCGGATCCGCGCAATCCTATTTGGAAAGTCTTTTCCGGGATGATCAGGTTGTCGTCATAGGCCCGACGGAACGGGGTGCCGTGAGCGATTTTTTCGCCGAACATGGACTCGCTGATGTCGGCGTGGGCATCGACATGAACGAGAGCTACGGGACCGTGCTTGCGGGCGACCGAACGAAGAACAGGGTACGTCAGCGTATGGTCGCCTCCGAGTATCAGCGGCACGGCGTCATGGTCGAGCACGCCGTCAAGGAAATCGGCGATGATGTCGCAAGTTGCTTTCAGGTTGAAAGTGTTTATCGCGACATCGCCGATGTCCGCGACCTGCATTCGCTGGAACGGCTGCGCTCCCGTTCCCATGTTGAATGGCCGAATCATGCAGCTTTCAGCGCGAATTTGACGCGGACCGAATCGCGTGCCCGCCCTGTTCGAAGCGCCGATGTCCATCGGGATTCCAAGAAAGCAGGCATCGAGCCCCTCGGCGCTTTTCTGGGTCGGCAGCCGCATCATGGTCGCCGGCCCGCCGAATCTCGGCATTTCATTGCCGCCGAGAGGTTGATTGAAATGACGTTCGACTGAATCTTTCATATGAGTGCTTCCTGCGCTTGACTATTCGACTTCCGGCGCAAATTCCGCGTATGCCGCGACCGCGTGCGCCGGAATTCGACTCAACTCGAATTCGGACTATGCAAATATGCGAATGGAGCGCGCTTCAAACCGACATTCGAAAAACCGCGATTTTCGCCAAGTTCACGGAATCCGACGGAGCCCTTTCCGAGCTATAGATTTGAACCGTGTCGAATTCCGCCTCGGTGGCTCTCCCCTCTCGGTAAAGACTGCAAAAGAATTCCTTGAATCCGGCGGCTTCGAAATGCCTGGCGTTGATTCCGAAAACGCACAGCGCGCCGGGTCGCGCCAAGGCAAGCGAATTTTCCATGCCGGCGGGACCGAGATGCCCAATCGTGAATGTGCCGCAGCTAACCAAGCCGCCGTAGCTGGCGGTCGGCCGGCTCTCTCGGTCCAGCAGATCCAGCTCTTCTAGCTTCCCGTAAACTCTTTTCCTTGCCGCCTGACGCAGCATGCCCGGCGAGATATCGAAGCCGTCGATCGCGTGGGGGGATCCCGAGAGCGCCTCGCCGAGCAGGCCTGTTCCGCAGCCAATATCCGCGACCGGGTCGTCGCCTGGATTCGCCGACTCAAGAAATCGGGCGGCGACGGCCTCGGGGTAGACGTAGCCTTCGGCGCGGGCGAACTCAATGTCGTAGCTCGGCGCCCAATCGTCGTAGAATCGCCTGTGCTCCGATCCATTCTCCAGCTCGTACGCTCCCTCCCTGCTGCGCGCATTCGGCTCGCTCATATGACTTCATTCTCTTGCTTCTTCGTTCGTCCGGACTTTCCGCTTGAATCAGGTAATTGGCAAGAGCGCATGCCATTATTTCCTGCCTCGCATGCGGAAAACTATGCGCGGCGCGTCGAATTTTCGGAAAATCCGGAGTTTGCTCCTGAATCGGAATAAATATTCAGAGCTACCATGGCGGCATTCGCCGATTTCGCGCCGGCAAGCTGCGATCGCGGCCAATTGCCGTCCAATGGCCGTTCGACAGGCATTGGAATCAATATATTGTCCTTTTTCGGCAACAATGGAATATTTTTTGTTTTTTGTTTATGCTGTTGTTATTTTTCGCAGGATGTTCAACCCAATAGACTTGAACATGCAGCATCTTTGCGAATGAATACGCGCTGCGGGAGGACACCTGAGAAAGGCACCGAGCAAAAGCTTGTATTTTAGCGAGGTGAATTGAAATCGGCACTTTGCCGAATTGACTGGGAGAAGAAGTATGGGCAGCAACCTGGATGCAATGACTACCGTCTTCACGGAGTTTTATTACTGGCTGACTGTCGCATTGATGTTCCTAATCCATGTTGGCTTCTGCATGTACGAGGTCGGCGCGAGCCGCCGGCGCAACCACATGCACACCCTCATGAAGAACTCGATGCTGATTCCGCTAGTAACGATAACTTTCTTTTTTTTCGGCTGGTGGATTTACTGGGCGTTTCCGAACGGGCCGTTCATTACCGGCGGCATTCTTTGGGACGACGCAGCGGCCAATTCGCCGCTTTCGCCTACAATGGGCACGAATCTAAGCGATCGCATAACCGGCGTCTTCTGGGCGGCGTTTCTGCTGTTTTCCTGGACGGCGGCATCGATCGTATCAGGCTCGGTAATTGAAAGAATCAATTCCGGAGCCTTCTGGATCCTCGCAGTTGTCATAGGCTCCGGCGCATGGATAATCGACGCAGCCTGGGGATGGCACTACGGCGGCTGGATGGTTCAGCTTCTCGGCTATCACGATGCGTACGCTTCGGGCGTAATCCATGGGATCGCAGGAGGATTCGCGCTCGGGGTGCTTGTGGTGCTCGGTCCGAGGATTGGCAAGTTCGCAGCCGACGGAACGCCCCGCGATATTAGGCCGCACAACCCATGGCTGGTCTGCATCGGGCTGTTTCTGATCTATACCGGATTCTGGGGCTTCTATGTCGCGTGCAACGTTCCGCTTATCGATCCGGCCGGAATCGGCGGGCAGATTACCGGCGAGACCTGGACCGCTACGACGATCTACCTGACGCCGACGACTCTGGGCGCCATTACGGTCAACTTCCTGATGTCGCTTTCGGGCGGCATGCTTGCCGCATTCATGGTGTCCAAGGGCGATGCCTTCTGGACGTATTCGGGCGGACTCGCCGGGATCATCACGGCATCGGCCGGGAACGACCTCTACCATCCGATCCAAGCCATGGTCATCGGCATGATCGGAGCCTGGATTGCATACAAGATGCACTACTATGTCGAGCGCAAATTCAAGATCGACGACGCCGTCGGCGCGGTCGCGGTTCACGGCTATGCCGGATTCGCGGGACTGGTCATCGCCGGCTTCGTGCTTTGGGGCCATCCGTCGTCGCCGTACGAAGGCTACGCCTCGATCAACCCGCTCGGCCAATTCGTCGGCGCGATCATCATGTTCTTCGTTCTCGGATTCCTGCCGGGCTGGATCGTCGCCAAGATTCTGCACGCGTTCGGCCTGCTGAGAATTCCCAAGCCGGTAGAGCTTCTCGGCCTGGATTTCCGTACCGTCCAGGAGCAGAGGGCGGCGGACTCCGAAGTCCGCGAAGCGCAGAAATCGCAGATATAGCGCGCATGCCGCTATCTGAACGAAAGGAAGAAAAATGACTACGACTGGAATCGACAGCTGGGCGGTTGATCTCGCGGATGTCGGCGCGATCTACCCGTTCCAAGGCACCGAATGGCTTTGGCTGATCATCGGGCTCGTCGCCTGGATCGGCTGGCATGTCTGGTGCATCAACTGGGAAAAGTCCTATCAGGAAGACAAGGTTCGTGAATACGGCAGCAAGAAGAAAATCGAAGAAGCCTTGAACGACGACTAAGGCCTCGCGAACCTAGCGAATACCAGGGGCGGCGGCTTTCGCCGCCCTTTCCTTTTGCAGCCGAAACTCCGGCCGGCCCTCTCTGGCCTAGCCTGGCCAAGCGCCGCTCCCGCCGACTAGCGGAACGCAGCAACAGGCCCGCGCGTGGGCGCTCGCCGGGAAGAATTCAATTCTCGTATTGCCCTCGCACCCGCTTTCGCTCGGGGTCGAACAGCGGCAGCGCCGCGACTCTCGCTCTCAGGCGTTTCTGGAGGCCGTCGAGCTGGCCGATATCGACATCCGTACCCGGCTCGGTCATGGTCGCATCCAAGCGAGCCAGCGCAATGACTCGACCCAGAATCGGCGACCGGACGGCTGAAGTTACTTCGCCGACCTGGGCCATTCCCTTGCGAACGCTATCGCCCGGCGACGGCACGACCCCGCCTTCCACTTCCAGTCCTACCAATTTGCGAACCGGGTTCCGACTCCGCTCCTCTAGCGCCGACCGGCCGATAAAGTCATCGTTCTGGCTGCGCAGCGGCACTGCAAAGCCGATGCCCGCCTCGAACGGATTCGTCTGGTCGCAGAATTCCTGGCCGGCGAAAATCAGGCCAGCTTCAATTCTAAGCATGTCCATTGCCGCGAGCCCCAGCGGCACGGCGTCGAATTCGCGTCCCGCTTCGCGAACCGCGTCGTAGACTCCTCCCGCCGCGGAGGGATGGCAAAAGATTTCGTAGCCTAGTTCGCCGGTATAGCCCGTTCGGCTGACGACGCAGGCCGTGCCTTCGAACCCGCCGATGCGAGCCACCGCGAATCTAAACCTTCCAAGTTCGGCGATCGAAGGCTGCAGCGGCGGAGTCCAGAAAATCTTCTCTAGAATCGCTTGCGATTTCGGACCCTGGACGGCGATGTTGTGAAGCTGATCCGTCGAATTCCTAACCCACGCGTTCAACTTGCGCTCGTTCGCCTGCCTGCGAAGCCAGAGACCGGATTCATCCGCCCCCCCTACCCACCTGAAATTATTGTCGCCGAGACGATAGACCGTGCCGTCGTCGATCATGCCTCCGTGCTCGTAGCACATGGCCGTGTAGGCGACCTGGCCGACGGAGAGCTTCTTCATATTCCGGGTTACGCAGAGCTGCATCAGGTCTTCGGCGTCGGGACCGGTGATTTCGTATTTGCGGAGCGGCGAAAGATCCATTATCGCCGCGCGTTCGCGGCATCCCCAGTATTCGGAGATCGTTCCCAGCCCGGTGATGGAATTCGGCAGCCAGTAGCCGGCGTATTCTACAAAATCGCGGGTTTCTTTCGCGAAGCTGTCGTGGAATCCGGTCTTTTTCGTCTCTTCCATATCCGCCTCCGGCGACTTTCTGTATCCGATCGATTTTTTGAACGCTTCCCGGGCTCCGTAGGTGCGAACCTGAATGTCGGTCGGATTCCAATCGTTGGCGGGATCTACGTCGCAGGGGCAGGCGGTCGATACGCAAACGAGGTCCGTCAGCGCCCTGAGGAGCACGTAGTCGCCCGGGCGGGACCAGGGATCGTCCATGCCGATCGAATTCGCCGCGTCTAGATTGGTGTTGTAGAAGAAGTTGATCGCCGGCCAGCCGGCTCGCGGCTCGACGCCGTACTCGCTCAAGCCGGCGTTCATATTGTCGGAGCAGTTCAAATGCCCCGGATAGCCCAAGTCCTCGTAGTACCGAGCCGTGCATGCCAGCCCGAAGGCGTCGTGGCGCCCGCAGGTATCCTGCACGATTTCGACCAGCGGCTCGAAATCGACGCTGAAGAACTTGGAATAAAGACCCGGAGCCGGATAGGCGGATCCCGACAGAGTGCGCGTCGCAGTGGGGTCGATTTCCCTTTCCTTGCCGGAATCGAGGCGCCGGCGCGAAAATGCCTGGAAGTCGGAGCACTCCCGCCCCTGGATGTCCAGTATCTGGATAAACTCGCCTTCGCGCACCGTGAAGCACTTCGCTTCCCCGGGCTGAATATTGATGTCAATCGACGGATCCGCGAGCGGGTCGGGCGGACGCAGCTTGTCCGGCGCATTCCGCAATCTGGCTCGCCGAACGTACAGAATCAGTTCGCTCGGGCAATCCTGATTGATTGGACTCATCGGCAGCCCCGGCGCCGCCACGACCAAAGTTCCGGCGCAGTCGGCGGTAAACATCTCCATGTCGCCGGGTCGCGAGCCGTCGCCTAGAGCGCGAACGGCATCGGCGCCCTCCAGATCGAGTCCGAGCTGCCGCAATCGATTCAGAACCCGCGCGCCGGATGGCCCGCCCCCGGCAAGGCTGGACAGAATCCCGGCGGCCCGTCCCGCGCCGGTTGCGCCGACCATGCTCGCGCGCGAACTTCCGCCGCGCGCGAAAAATGCAAGTTCGGCCTGCTGCAGGCCTTCGACGTCAAGAATCCCGAATTCGTCGCCTGCCTCCAGGTCAACGGTTCTCGTCCCTCCTCCGGGTATCGGATGCCGCTCTACGCCGGGTTCGAGTACCGGAAGCCCCGGGACGATCACTCCCCGCCGTTCGAATGCTGTTTGAAACCGCGCGTTCCCGGCCATTAGTTCAATCCCAGCGCCTTTTTCCTTGAATCCGACCATTTCATAATGAGGTGATCGGCCATTAACCCCATGAAAGCGACGCAAAAGCCCAGCACGAGGCCCTTTCCGACATCGGTCGACGACAGCGCCCGCTGCATCTCCTGGCCGAGATCCTGAGTGCCGATAAATGCCGCGATGATGACCATGAACAGCGAAAACATGATCGTCTGGTTCAGGCCGACCGCAATCGTCGGCAGAGCCATCGGGAAGCGCACCTTCCAAAGCTGCTGCCAATAGCTGGCGCCGCACATGGCCGATGACTCGACCAACTCGCTCGGAGTGCCCTTGAGCCCCTCGATCGTATAGCGCGTGAAGGGAACCAGCGCGAAGGTTATAACCGCGCCGATCGCCGCCACATCGTTGACGCCGAAAAGCATGACTACGGGTATCAAGTATATGAAGCTGGGAAAAGTCTGCGCCGTGTCGCACACGAGCAACGCAAATTTGGCTCGAGATTCCCTGCGCGAAGCCCAGATTCCGAGCGAAAGGCCGATCGCGACGGCTATTAGAACCGAAAAAGTAATCATGTAGGCGGTTATCATGGCCCTGTCCCACCAGCCCGACATGGCGATCATGCCGAAAAACCCGAGACAGACCAGCGCCGACCTCCACCTGCCTACGATCCAGCCCAAGCCGAACCAAAATGCAAGGACCGAGACGAAGGGAAGCCAAAGATAGGCGTCCCGCATCGGAATGAATACGAATCGAATCAAAAATCCCCGCAGCCACTGGGTAACGGGATCCACTAGCCGCACGAACCAGTCCACTAGAAAATCAGCTTCCCTGGATACCGTTAGCGCGTGCTTGCGCGGGATTTGATCGGCCAGAGGCCACGCAAGCGAAAGCGCAACGGTCCCCGCCGCCAGCGCCGCCCACGCGACCAGTATCCAGTGGCGGGCGTACCACGGAGTTCCGCGTTCGAAATGCTTCGGCTGCTTTACGACCCATGCCTTCGAGCATCGGTCCAGCATGACCGCAATGAGGACAATGGTTATACCGATTTCCAGGGACCGTCCGATCTTTAAGCCCTGAAGCAATTGCAGCAGCTTTTGCCCTAGCCCCGGCATGCCGATGAAACTCGCCAGAACCACCATGGCTAGACACTGCATGATGACCTGGTTAACTCCCAGAAGGATTTCCGTCCTGGCGGAGGGAATGCGAACGTGCCTAAGAAGCTGCCAGCCGCTCGAGCCGCACATTTTTCCGCTTTCAACGATTTCGGGGGCAACTTTCTTCATGCCCAGAAGCGTCATGCGAATCATCGGAGGCGCGGCAAAAATCATCGTAACGATCGCCCCCGCCTTCGGCCCGACTCCGATGAAAACGACCACCGGTATCATATAGGCGAAATGCGGAAGGGACTGCGCGATATTGAGAAACGGGTTGATAATCCTTTCGACGTATTGCCTCCTCCAGGCCGCTATGCCCAAAGCAATACCGAGAAGAGCCGACACCGGAGCCGCGACCACGATGACCGACAGAGTCTCCATCGCCCACTTCCACTGCCCCATGAGGGCGATCCAGACGAAAGTCCCGCCGCATAGCAGCGCGAGGCGCCAGCCGTTCAGCGCATAGCCGATTACGGCGGCGGTCACTGCAATGGTCGTCCAGGGCAGAGGCCCAATTCTCGGCCACCTGTTCCGACCGTAAAGCAAGTTGCCCGTTACATCTAGAAACCATTCGACGATCGAAGCGAAGGCCCGGGTCGCGTAGATAAATCCCAAATCGTCCTTAATGAAGCCAAATGCGGCGTTTATCCAGTCCGCGAACGGCAAGACGAGCCAATCCGGCGGCCTGACGAGAGACTCCGGGAGCTGGAACCGGAGCAGGGCCACCGCCGCCGCCGCCGCGATAATGAATTGCCCGATCCGAGCATCGTCGAACCTGAAGTCGCTACGGAGTGTTTCTGTCGGCGCGATATTCACATTCAGCCGCCGAACAGCACTTCCAGGGCGTCGCTCTTGCGCAGCACGCCGATCAGCTCGCCGCGACCGTCAGTCACGGGTATGGAGCTGCGAGTTTCTTCCAGCAGCTGCCTCGCGAGCTGGCGAACGGTTTTTTCGCCGTCGATCGGCTCGCCGGTCGCCGCGCCTTCGCCTATCGGCCTCGCCAGCACTTTCGCGTGAACAACCCTGGATTTTTCGACATCCTCGGTAAACCTGGCGACGTATTCGGTCGCCGGCGACAGGACGATCTTGTCGGGCGTATCGCATTGCTCGACGGCGCCGTCCTTCATGATCGCGATGCGATCGGCCAGCCTTAGAGCCTCGTCGAAATCGTGGGTGATGAATACGATGGACTTGGCGAGCATCTCCTGAAGGCGCAGAAACTCGTCCTGCATTTCTCGGCGTATGAGCGGGTCGAGGGCGGAGAACGGCTCGTCGAGAAACCAAATGTCCGGCTCGATGGCGAGCGAACGGGCGATGCCGACGCGCTGCTGCTGGCCGCCGGACAATTCGCGGGGGAAGTAGTCTTCTCTGCCGTCGAGTCCCACGAGCTTGATGACTTCCATGGCTCGCTCTCGCCGCGCATGGTGGTCCTGTCCGCGCATTTCAAGCGGAAACGCGACGTTTTCCAATACCGTTCTGTACGGAAGCAGCCCGAAGCTCTGGAACACCATGCCCATCTTGCTTCGTCGCAGTTCGATCAGCTGGCGCTCGGACAAGTCCGCCAATTCCTGCCCCTCGACGCGTACGGAGCCGCCGGTTACGTCGATAAGCCGGCACAGGCACCTAACCAGGGTCGATTTACCCGATCCCGACAAGCCCATGATGACGAGCATTTCGCCGCGATTTATCTCCAGCGAAACGTCTCTAACCGCGGCGATGTAACCGTCGCCGCTGATGTCCGCGTAGGTATGCCCGGCCGGAATCGCTTCAAGGTATTTGCGCGGCTCGGGACCGAAAAGCTTCCAGACCTGCCTGCAGGAAATAGCGGATTCAGCGGACTCCATTCAATCGACCCCGGAATTACGCGCCCCGGCTCCGCCGGGGCGCATTGAAAATCCTTGGCATCAAGCGATCAGCTCATGCCTTCAATCCAAGGTTTCCATATTTCTTCGTTTTCCTCAAGCCATTTCGCCGCCGCGTCTTCAGGCTCCATGCCGTCGATGTCGACGAGTTTCGCCATTTCCGCGACATTGGCGTTCGTGAATGAGACTTTCTTTAGGATCGCGTAGGCGCCCGGCCAATTCTCTTCCATGCCGTCCCAGGCGGCTTTTTTAAGGTAGCCGCCCGTCGGGTTGCCGCAGTCGTAGGTCATGTCGGGATTGATGCCAAGCGACGCGTCGGTCTTGCATCCCTCGAAGTAGGGCGGAAATTCGACGAACGCCCCGTCCCAGACGGCTTCCACGAAGTTCGGAGTCCAGTTGAACAGCAGGATCGGGCGATTGGCCTTTTCCGCGGCCGCCAGTTCGGCCCACAGCGCCGCGGCGGAACCGGCGTTTACGACGACGTAGTTCAAGCCGAGTCCTTCGGCGCGCTCCTGGTCGTGCTTGAGCCAATCTACCGGACCTCCGAGAAAGCGGCCCTTGTCGCCGGTTTCCGGCGTCGCGAACAGATGCGCGCAGTCGTTGAGCGCCGTCCAATCGGGAAGGCCGGGGCATGCTTCGCCCGCCCAGCTCGGATACCACCACTCTTCTCGCGAGCTCACTTCGTGATCGCCGGCATCGTGAAGACCGCCTTTGGCGAGCGCTTCGTTGAAGGCTACGCCGAAAGCGCCCTCCCAGACCTCAAGCTCCAATGTCACGTCGCCGAGCCGTATGGATTCGTACACGGCCTGAGAGTCGGTCGTCACATATTCGACGTTGAAACCCGCGGTTTCGAAAATAGTGCCGACTAAATTGCTCATTACAATCTGGCTGGACCAGTTGTGCAGCGGAATGATGATCGGATCGCTGCTATTCGCGGCGGCCCATGACGGAACCGCCGCGATCGCCGCGGCGGCCGCGGCTTTACCAAGATACTTCATTTTATTATCCTCCATTGAGACAAATTTTTGCATTTGCGGCTAAGGCCGCCCTACTGTTTGAGCCAGTTACGATTAGCGGTCGCAAAGCGAAGCCCGATTTCCCGCGGCTCTACCTAGCGACCGTTTCCGGCGGAGCGGGATTCGCTTTGCAGCTAGCCCACTCCGGTTCGAAAACCAAAATGTCCGAATCCGAGCGAAGGCCCGGGTTGAACAGCAAGTTGTGCCAGAACGTCGCCTCCCGAACGTTCGCGCCCGCTTGCGCCAGGCGCACGGCGCATATCAAGTCGAACCTTTGCGCGAACGCATTGAATCCGAGAACGCAGCGCCCGGCGGCAAGCAACCGCCGGGAGACCGCCGAGCCGGGAGCGAATGTCGCCGTAAGCGCGCCGGCGAATTTCCAGGCGTATTGGTAGTAGCCGGCCGAGAAGTACCGCAGCGCTTGGCCGCGGCGCTCGGCCGGGTCGTTGGTTCCGCGATACATTTGCATCATTTCCGGAACAGCCGAGTATTCGGGAGCCCGGGGCAGCACCGTAACGATGTAGGCGACCGGATCCGATTCGTCTGCAAGGCTCGCGGCGGCGATCGCCGATCCGTCGGGCTTGCCGCCGGCCTCTCGCATCGCCAGCTGCCGGGCTCGGCACTGCCAGCGGACAAATGCGTCCCGAAAATTCACTTCAGCCGGACTCCGCACGCCATTCGTCAAGCCACGCTCCTGATTTCGCCGGCCGGGCGCTCGTAGGGCCTATCGTGGCAAAGGCTCGGAACGCGCCGCCGCGCGTCCGCGACAAGACCGAGATCCACGCGCGCTCTTACTACTCCAGGCCCCGTTCCCCCGTCGGCGGCGACTCGTCCCCACGGATCGACGACAAGCGAATGCCCGTAGCAGGCCCCGCCTCCCGGAACCGGGCCGACCGAGCAGGGCGAAAGTACGTAGCAGCCGTTCTCTATCGCCCTGGCCCGGTTGAGCACGTGCCAGTGCGCCTCGCCCGTTCGCTTCGTAAAGGCGGCGGGCACCGTCAGGAAGTCGGCCCCGGCCTGCGAGAGTTCCCGGTAAAGGCCGGGAAACCGCAGCTCGTAGCAAATCGTGAAGCCGAGCAGCCCGAAATCCGTGGGAACGAGACTCGCCCTTGATCCGGGATGAACGCGCGCGCTTTCCTCGTAGACTTCGCTGGGCGACAGCTGCACGTCGAAGAGATGAATCTTGTTGTAGCGCGCTCGGATGTCGCCCTGGCCATCGATGACGAAGCCGCGGTTGAAGAACTTTCCCTCCGGTCCCTCGACGGCTACCGACCCTAACAGAATCCAGACTTCGCGCGAGCGGGCGAAGTCCCTGAAGGCGGCAAGAACCGGGTGGTCGCCCTCCTTCGCCGTGGGAGGGGCCAGCATCGCCCCCTCCGAGCGCAGTCCGCCGCAATATTCCGGCAGCATGAGGAATTTGGCGCCCTCCTCGACCGCCTGCCTGGCAAGAGGCATGGCTTCGTCCAGCGCCGTTGCGAAATCCGGCTGCGGGCGCGTCTGCAGCAAGCCCGCCTCGAAGCAGCTGCTCATCGCTAGAACTTCGAATACGCCTGGCGCAGGGCCACGAGCGGATGCCGCGCCGACATCTGGAACTTGACTAGAAGCTCCCGGGCGATCATGTCGCGATCCTGCTGGCCGGACGGCAATTCCACGCTCTCCGGCACGCGAACCCAGCTATTGATGTTGCGGTCGAATACCGCCGCGTTGCCTTCCTCGTAGCCCATGTGCACGTCTTCGAGCCAATTCAGGTCGTCCCACCCCATCACCTCCATATACTCCTTCAGAAAGGGCGTCAGGCGCGAGTAGTCGGGGACGAGATTGACATCGTACCGATAGCCGATGTGCTGGCCGATTTCCCTTTCGCGATCGGATGCAAGCCCGTGGGCGTCGTTCAGAAACTGATCGACGTCCTCGATGCTCGATCCCTTGTAGCTGGTTCCGGACATTCCGTTCTCCTCACAGGTGGTGGTAGTCTTCGACTCCGACCGTGTAGTTTGTTCCGGCAAGCGGCACGCCGGCCATGGCCGACGCTTCCATGGTCAGGGCCGCGAGATCCTCCGGCTCGAGCGAGTGAAGATTCGTCTTGCCGCAGGCGCGCGCGAACATCTGCGCCTCTATGGTCAGCGTATGCAGGAAATTGTAGACTCGCTCCGCCGCCTCGTCGGGGTCCAGCCGCGCCCGCAGCTTCGGATCCTGGGTCGCCACCCCGACCGGGCAGCGCCCCGAATGGCAGTGGTAGCAGTGGCCGGCCTCGGCGCCGATCTCCTCGGGATAATTCGCCTCCGGTATGTCCTTGTTGCAATTCAGCGCCATCATGACCGAATGGCCGATCGCGATGCAGTCCGCGCCCAGGGCGATGGCCTTGGCCACGTCCGCGCCGTTGCGGATGCCGCCGGCGTAGACCAGGGATATCTCGCCGCGCTTTCCGAGGTCGTCGATGGCCTTCCTCGCCTGGCGAATGGCCGCCATTCCCGGAACGCCCGTTTCCTCGGTCGCAAGGTGCGGGCCTGCGCCCGTGCCGCCTTCCATGCCGTCGATATAGATCGAATCCGGACCGCATTTGACGGCCATGCGAACGTCGTCGTAGACGCGCGCCGCGCCGAGCTTCAGCTGGATCGGAATGCGCCAGTCGGTCGCCTCGCGGATTTCGTGGATCTTCAGCGCAAGATCGTCCGGTCCGAGCCAGTCGGGATGCCGCGCCGGCGACCGCTGGTCGATGCCTGCCGGCAGCGAGCGCATTTCCGCGACCTGGTCGGTCACTTTCTGACCCATCAAATGCCCGCCGAGCCCGACTTTGCAGCCCTGCCCTATAAAGAATTCGCAGGCGTCCGCCAGTACGAGGTGATGCGGATTGAAGCCGTAGCGGGACTGGATGCACTGGTAGAGCCATTTCGACGAATAGCGGCGCTCGTCGGGAATCATGCCGCCTTCCCCGGAGCAGGTCGCGGTGCCCGCCATGGTCGCGCCCCGAGCCAGGGCGGTCTTGGCTTCATAGGACAGTGCGCCGAAGCTCATTCCCGTGACGTAGACCGGGATGTCGAGTTCCAGCGGCCGCTTCGCGCAAGGGCCGATCACGGTCTTCGTATCGCACTTTTCGCGGTAGCCCTCGATGACGAATCGAGTCAGCGTTCCCGGCAGAAACGTCAGATCGTCCCAGTGAGGTATTTTCTTGAAAAGCGAGAACCCGCGCATGCGATAGCGGCCGAGTTCGGATTTGATGTGAATGTCGTCGATGACGTGCGGAGGGAATATAAAGGAATCCCCAATTCGGTGCACGTCCCGGTCAAGTGGCTTTTTGCCCAGCATGCCGCCGTCGGCCATCTCCGTATCCTTTCGAATTCCTAGAGAATCAGCTTTTTCTCAGCCGGTTCAAGATTGTCGTAGTTCCAGAGCTGCTTGCCCGCCACGATTTTGGTGAAGTGGCCGACTCCCCGTTCCGGAAGCAGGCCGTATAGCCGCAGCTTCCTGGCCAGCCAGTCTTTTTCGATCCCGTCCATTTCGGCTTCCACGGCGTCGACTCCGAGGCTTCTGATTTCGCCGCCGACGTATATGCTGCCGTCGTACATTGAATCGCCGAGATTCTTTCCGGCGTTGCCGCAGACGATCATCCTGCCCCGCTGCATCATGAATCCGGACAGCGCGCCCGTATCGCCGCCGACGAGGATCGTTCCGCCCTTCATATCTATTCCGGTTCGGGAACCGACCGAGCCCTTGCAGACCAGATCGCCGCCGCGGATCGCCGCGCCGAAGGTCGATCCCGCGTTCTTTTCGATCACGACCGTTCCCGACATCATGTTCTCTCCGCAGGACCAGCCGACCCGCCCGTTGATCCGAACGTTGGGGCCGTCGATCAATCCCACGCCGAAATATCCGAGCGACCCCTCGAAGATCAGATTGAGCCGGCTCAGGATGCCGACGCCCAGCCCGTGCTTTCCGCGCGGATTCCTGATTACAATCGTTCCGTTTCCGTCGCTCATGAGTTCCCGAATCCGGGAATTGGCCTCGGTGGCGGACATTTCGCCGACGTCGATTTCGGTTCTCTTGTTGAAATCGACATCCGGCGCCCACGGATACGTGAACCTGCTCGCCTCGTCGGGGTCGAATTCAACGAACATCGACCGCCCGGACAGCTGCTCGGTCGCCATTCCGAGCCGCTTGGCGCGCTCGTCCTGGGACAGATCCTTGAATTCGGCGCTTGTCACGCTTGCCATACCCGCACCTCCTCGTCGTAGGGATCCCAGGTATCTATTTCCTGCGGCAGGATCGACCGGATGGAAACTTCCTCCGACGCCATGGCGATCAAATCGTCGCTTTCGTAGAGCACCAGTGGCTTGGCGGCCATCGTGTCCTTGGCCATTCCAAGCTGATTCTCCGTCGCGACAAGGTACGTAAACACGCCGTCGATTTCCTCCACCGAGCGACGCAGGCTGTCTTTCAGCTCCACGCCGTTTGCGAGATTGTGCGCCGTATAGACCGCCAGCAATTCCGAATCGCAGTTCGACATGAACCGGTGCCCCTTCCGCTCCATCTCCCGCCGCATGAGCCAGTAGTTCGTGATCTGGCCGTTATGCACGACCGATATGTCGTTGTACGGAAACGCCCAGTACGGGTGCGCCGATCTGATATCGACATCGGATTCGGTCGCCATCCTGGTGTGGCCGATCGCGTGAGTTCCGACGAAGCCGCCGAGACCGTAGGCATCGGCCACCGTTTCGGCATCGCCGAGATCCTTGATCAGTTCCAGCCCCTTGCCGAGAGAAAGAATCTCGACCCCGTCGGTTTCTTCGATATGTCGGGCCATGTCCTCGGTATCGCCGTCGTGGGACAGGATGTACCTCAAAGCGTATTGGGTAGCCCTGGCCCGGTCCTTGACCAACGCGCCATGCTCCTCGAGTATGCCGTCGACCCTTTCAATGCGCTCCTCTATCAGCCCGTGAATCCCGTGCCCTCGGCCCATGTCCTCCTGTTCCGCGACCTTGAACCTCATGATGAAATCGCCCGGACTGGCTTCTCCGTAGACCGCGTAGCCGGTGGAATCAGGGCCCCGATGCCTGAGCGCCTGCAACATCGCAGTCATCTCCGAGCCGACGCCGGAAGATTTTCCGCGATGGATCAATCCCGCTATTCCGCACATTGCTTCAGCCTTTCTGTTTTCAATTAGGTCGATCCGGGGCGGACATGCGGCGGCGCCGTCGCCGCCCCGAAAGAATTCTACGGCAGGCAGTCCAGATAGGTGTCGACGTCCCAGTCCGTTACCGTGTGCATGAACCGCTCCCACTCGTCGGTTTTGTACTCGTGGAAGAGGCGGAACATTTCGCCCGGCATCCCGCGCTGAATCACTTCGTCGGCCTTCAGAGCGTCCAGCGCTTCGCCGAGCGACATCGGCAGGCGCTTGACTTCCTTGCCGGCTTCGATCGCCTCGTAGATATTGCGCTCTTCGGGAGGGCCGGGATCGAGTTCGTTTTCGATGCCGTCGTCCGCCGCGGCCAGAATCACCGAGCCCATCAGGTACGGGTTGACCATCGAATCCACCGAGCGGTATTCGAAACGGCCGGGCGCCGAAACGCGCAAGCCCGTCGTCCTGTTCTGAAAACCCCAGTCGGCAAAGACCGGCGCCCAGAATCCGGTGTCCCAGAGGCGGCGGTAGGAATTGACCGTGGACGACCCCACGGCCGTCAGCGCCCTGAGGTGGGCGACAATTCCGCCGATTGTCATCAAGCCGGTCTTGCCCGGCAATTGCGGGTCGTCGCCGTCCGGCATGAAGGTATTCTCGCCTCCGGTCAAATACATGAAGTTTTGCTCCATGCCGGGCAGATTGCCGGCATCGTTGCCAGTCCTTCGGAAGGTCTCCTCGCCGCCGTGCCACAGCGAAAGATTGTGGTGGCAGCCCGAAGCCGAAACGCCGACGAACGGCTTCGACATGAAGCAGGCGATCAGGTTGAATTCGCGCGCGACCTGCGCGCAGATTTGGCGATAGGTCGTCAGCCTGTCGGCATTGCGCAGCACCTCGTCGAACATCCAGTTCAGCTCGAGCTGGCCCGGAGCGTCCTCGTGGTCTCCCTGGATCATGTCCAGCCCCATGCGGCGGGAGTATTCTATGACCTTCATATATACGGGCCGCAGGCTTTCGAACTGGTCGATGTGATAGCAGAACGGCTTGGAAAAGCCGCCCGCCGGCTTGCCGTCGGCGTCGCGCTTCAGCCACATCATTTCCGGCTCGGTTCCCATGCGCAGATGCAGGCCGCCGTGCTTGCCCTTGAATTCGTCGTGGAGACGGCGCAGGTTTCCGCGGCAGTCCGCGGTTAGAAACGCTCCGGGGTCCTCTCGTTCCTCGCGGTTTCGGAACAGCGTGCAGTAGAACCGCGCGATGCGATTATCCCAAGGCAGCTGCACCATCGTCTCCGGCTCCGGGATCCCAACCAGCTCCGCGGATTCGGGCCCGTAGCCGAGATAGTCGCCTCTGCGGTTCGTGAAGAGGTTCACGGTCGCGCCGTACACAAGCTGGAACCCCTTGGAAGCCACCGACTCCCAATGGTCGGACGGAATGCCCTTGCCCATGATTTTTCCGGTTATCGACACGAACTGCAAATAGAGGTACTCGATGCCGAGCCTGTCGATTTTTTCCCGGACTTCCTTTACGAGTTCGTCCCTTCCCGGTGCATTGACGAACTTTTCAATATCCGTTTCGGTCATTTTTTCTTCCTTCGCAACTTCAGGCGCACTAAAGCGGACGCTATTGGCACGCGCGTGATTCTGGGCGCCGGCGACCCCGATGGGACGCAAGCGGAGGCGAGACTGCGCACTCGACGAAACCATTTCGCATCCCGGCGGCCGGGCGCGCCGCCCGTAGCAATGGCCGGCGCGCGCTGAACCCGAACATTCAGCTCTCGCGAATCGAATCGACTGGGATTTAACCGAAACCAACCAAGCTCGCAATCGGAATAGGCCAAATCTTTGCCATTTTTGCAATTTTCGCCGATTTGGTCTATTATTGGTATTCTACGATGGAGGCGGCTATGACTGATTCGCCAATTCGGCGCACTGGATCTTCTGAAATCGCTTCCGTCCTGCGAAGCGAGATTTCCGACAATACTTGGAACGAGTTCGACCGGCTTCCGCCGGAACGGGAGCTTGCCGCTCGATTCGGCGTGTCCCGCGGCACCGTGCGCGATGCGCTGGCAAAGCTCTCGAAAGAAAACCTTGTCGAAATTCGAAGAAGCAGCGGATCGTTCGTAACCCCTTGCAAGCGCGCGGAGTTCACGGATCTGCCTTTTGAATCAATTCGACCGCTTGAGCTTATCGACGCTCGATTCGCGCTGGAGCCGCACATTTGCCGCCTCGCCGTGCTCAATGCGCGACGAGCGGATTTCGAGGACTTGGAAGTCCTGCTTGAATCGATGGAAGCGGAGGTCAACGACTGGATCAGCTTTTCCGATCTGGATGCCGAATTCCATGCCCGGCTGGTCGAAACCACCGGCAACCAGTTGCTGCTCTGGATGGCGCGCCAAATCGATAGAGTGCGCATCCAGGACGAATGGATGCGCATGCGGCGCTTGACCCTAGAACCGCCGATCATCGTTCAGTACAATTCGCAGCACAGGCGGATCGTCGATGCAATCCGAAAGCGCGACCCTGAACTGGCGGCGAACATCATGAAGGAGCACCTTGAAACGGCGCGGCTGTCGCTGACGCGCGCCGCGGCCACTTGAGTTCGGCAATCCAGCCGAATTATCGGCGAGCCTGGAATGCGGGCGCGGGCATTCCCCAGGTCGATAAATCAATGCCGTTCGGTGCCGCCGACCCGTTCGGGCAACGGCATCCGGCTAAGGAAATTTCCAAATAGGACAAGGACTCGGATACTGGAGCTTCGGCAAGAATCCGGTTGCTTCTCCGAGGCGTTCAACTCCGGACGGCGGCGCGCTCTATTCACTTAGAATCTCGGCTTTTTCGATTTGCGGTTACGATCGGACGCGCCGACCGCGGTCCGCGCAGCCGATTCGGCGACAAATGCGCCATGCTCGGAAGGCGCCGCCTCGACCTCGCGACCGAAGAGTCGATTTCCGTTGCCGGAATAGCCGCGCGCGCCCGATCGGTCGCCGGCGCAGTCCGTATTTTGGTTGGCGCATATGTCGGAGCCGCCGCCTTCGCCGCGATTGATATCGGTCCGAAGCGGGTGGCGAACAGGCGCGAGACGGCTGTTAGGGCGAAGGCGGCGCAGTGGCGCGGTGCGCGTACTTGACGCCGCGTTTCGAAACTCGGCGGATTAGCCGGAGATGCGACGAAGAACAGACGCCGCGGACCCGCGAATGCCCTGATAGCCGGACGGTCCGCTACACATCCGAGTCGGAATGCGCGCCCGCGCGCTTCGGCGGGGCGGACGAGTTTCGGAGTATGAGCTGAACTTCGACCGAAACGTGCGTTGCCACTTCGCTTCCGCTCAATTTGCCGAGAATGTAGTCCGCGGCGTCGGCCCCCATCTCTTCCGCCGGAACGTCGATGGTCGTGAGAGGCGGGTTTGAATGCATCGCATATTCGAGATTGTCGAAGCCGACGACGGAAATATCGCCCGGGATTTCCATCCCCTTCGCGGTGCATTCTATGAGGGCGCCCAGAGCGAGAACGTCGTTTCCGCAAATAATGGCGGTTGGCTGCGCGCCGTCGCGCGATAGAAGCAGCGCGCAGGCTCTTCTGCCGCTCGCAATGGAATACGGACTTTCCGCGACCATGGAATCCGGCAAATCGATGCCGTGTTTCCGCAGTTCCCCTCGAATCCCTTCGAGCCGTCTTGTCGTTCGATCATTGTCCCTGATGATCCCGGAAATGACGCAAATTCTCCGGTGCCCCAGATGCACCAGGTGCTGAGCGGCCTTCGCCGCCGCCGATGAATTGTCGAATCCCACGGTCGGATAGGCGCTCTTGGAGTTGAAGACGTATGTATTGACAAAGGGAACTTCGTACTGGTCCAAAAGCTCGTAGAGACTTGGCCGATGCCGGTCGCCGACAAGGATCAGCGCCTCGGCTCCGCGTTCGAGAAGCAATCTCGCCTCTTTCAATTCCGCGTCCAGATCATAGCCGAAAGTCGCGATCAGGGTGGAAATTCCCGCCTCCGAGAACCGGGCATTGGCGGCGCCGACCAGACGAGCGTAAAGCGCATAGTCCAGTGTCGGGATCAGAACGCCGACCATGTTGGAGCGCTGGGAGCGCAGCGCGCGCGCGGCGTGGTTGCGCACATAGCCGAGTTCGAGCATCGCGCTTTCGATCCGGGAACGCTTTTCGGGGGATACCTTCTCCGGATTGTTGATTGCGCGCGATATCGTCGCCGGCGCGCAGCCGGCAAGTTTGGCAACGTCCGTTATGCGAACCCGCGATGGATCATCTTGAAATCGATTTCTTGATTCAGGCATCATTCCCGCAAGCTCTTGCCTCAACAAACCGCACTTTATCAGATATTTATACTCTAGAAAAGAAAAGTGTTGACAGAATTGACGCGCCAAAATAAAATCGATTTCTAGTTTCGGGGCATGGTCCGGGAGGAAGAATGTCGCAGTCGGAGGTCGGGCGGAAGTCGATGATTCTGTCGGCTCTTTTGAATGCGGCCGCCTTCTCCGTCTTCGCGATCTCCGTATTGATGGTCGTGGTTACGCTCGCTCAGGTCGTATTCAGATACGTCATCGCGGCGCCGCTCCCCTGGTCGGAGGAACTGGCGCGATATTGCTTCGTCTGGATCGTCTTTCTGGGCGGGGCGATTGGCCTTTCGCGAGGGATTCACCTAGGCGTCGACCTGTTCGTCAACTTGCTTCCTGACAGGTTCAGACCCGGCCTCGAGGCGCTTTCGAATGCGTTGATCGCGTGCTTCGCGGCCGCCGTCGTCTACGCGAGCTATCCGGTCATCAATATGAACATGCTTCAGCGCTCGCCGGCCATGGGCGTGCAGATGTCGTGGATCTACATCGCAATTCCCATATCCATGTGCCTGATAGTGCTAATCTGCGTTGAGCGCATCGTTGCCATCCTCCTCGCAAGCAGAAATCGTTAGGCGCGGGCGAGTCGATGCTGGCGATCCTTTTCATCACCTTCTTCGCGCTCTTGCTGATCAATATCCCGATCGCCTTCGCGCTCGGCATCGCGGCGGCTCTGACGCTCGCGCTCGACGGCACGCTGCCGCTGAACAGCATCGTTACGCGCGCATTCGTGGGCGTGGATTCTTTCACGCTCCTCGCGATCCCGTTCTTTATCATTGCGGGCGAGCTCATGAACGCCTGCGGGATCACGGAGCGCATTGTGGCTTTCTCGCGATCTCTTGTCGGGCATATTCGCGGCGGCCTGGCCCATGTAACGATCGTATCGAACATGTTCTTTTCGGGCATCTCCGGCTCGGCGACCGCCGATGCGTCGGCTCTCGGATCCATGATGATCCCGGCGATGAAAAAAAACGGCTTCGACGCCGACTACGCCGTGGCCGTCAACGCTTCGGCAAGCGCGATGGGGCCAATCATACCTCCAAGCATCATGATGGTGATCTACGGCTCTATCGCCAACGTCTCCATCGCGCAGCTCTTTCTGGGCGGTTTCGTTCCTGGATTGATGGTTGCGCTCGGCCTGATGCTGATGGCCTACTACGTGGCGACGAAAAGGAACTATCCCGCGCCGCGGCGATCCGAGCTTCCCCCGGTCATTCCCGCATTCCGGGATGCGCTCTGGGCTCTAGCCATGCCCGTCATCATCCTGGGCGGGATCTTTTCCGGAGTATTCACTGCGACGGAAGCAGGCGTTGTGGCCGTGGCCTATGCGACCCTTGTCGGTACATTCGTATATCGAACGCTCACATTCAGGCTCGTCAGGGAGCTTCTCGTAAATGCGGCGGTGACGACGGCGGCGGCCATGTTTCTGATTGCCATGGCGACGTCCTTCGCCTGGCTGCTGGCCTGGGCGGGATTCGGCAAGACCGTGCTCGGCTTTCTCGGCGGCATTTCGACGGACCCGACAATCGCCGTTCTGCTCATCCTGGGCTTCATACTGATCCTTGGACTATTTATCGAAGGAATTCCGATACTGATCATATTCACGCCGGTGCTGCTGCCTGTCGTGAAAGGTCTCGGAATCGATCCGGTCTATTTCGGCGTGGTGCTGGTCATGGCGGTCGTAATCGGGTCGGTGACCCCGCCTGTCGGCATTCTCACCTACATCTGCTGCGCCATAGCCGGCCTCACCATCTCTCAGGCTTTTCGGGCCCTGGTGCCTTTCTGCGCAGTGCTCATTGCCGTCCTGATCGCCGTGGCCTTGTTCCCCGGCCTCATCATGACAATTCCCAACCTTGCCAGCCGGTAGGAAGCTAAAAACGCAGAGGTGCCCCGACGTGAAAATTACCGTTGCAGAACTAAAGCAAAGGACCGAAAACCTTAGGCGCCGGATGCGCTCCGAAGGCTACGATGCGCTCGTAGTCTACTCGGACGAATACCGTACGGGCCATGCGTCCTATATCACGAACTATAAGCCGATCAACGTTATCGAGGAGTCCCCTCAGCTGGTCATCCTAATCGGGGACCGGGAGCCGGTCGTCCTCCTGGGGCGCCTGAACGCCTATGCGGCGAAGGATCAGTGCTGGATCGAGGACATTCGCGGCATTCACCGGCCATATACGGACCTGCCGGAAATCTTCGCGCCGATCGCCGGGCGCAATAGCAAGATCGGCCTGATCGGCAAAAACATTCTGCCATTCGAGATTTACGAGCAGGTTTCCGAAGCCGCGCCCATGGCGCGGTTCGATTCTCGCGACGATATCATGCTGGATCTGAGAAAGATAAAATCCGAATCCGAAATCGCTCTGATGGAGCGCGCCGCCGAGATCAATGACGAGGTGCTGCGCCAGGCCGTTAAGCTGATAAAGGTCGGCATGACCGAAATCCAGGTGGCCGGGGTCGCCGAAAGCATCGCGCGCAATCTCAATGCCGATATTGGCTCGGCCACCGTTGTCATGTCCGGCCCCAACACCAAGTACCCCGCATGGCGCGCTACGGACCGCAAGATCGAACCCGGCGATTTCGTCATGCTGGACTTTAATCCCGCGTTCGAAAATTATTGCAACGACGGGGGCATCACCATTCTGATGCCCGGCGCCGATCCCGAGCAGGAGCGCGCGCTTGTCGCCGGCCACAAGGCCCTGAAAAAAGTGATCACGGAGATTCGCCCGGGCTGCACGGCTCGGTCTATTTTTGACACGCTTCTGTCCGAACTCGAGCCCGCGGGACTTGCGGCGCATTTCACGCCCTATGCCAAGGGCCTGCGCGGCGTAGGCCACGCCGTCGGACTTGACGTTGTTGAGCCGCCGAACCTCAGCTCCGACAGTGATTTCGTGCTAGAGGCGAGAATGACTCTTGCCGTCAAGCTCGACCTGCACGATCTGGTCGGCGGCGGCTATCGAATCGAAGTTGTGGTCGCGGTCGCCGACGACGGCGTTCGGCCGCTGAACAAGCTGGTTCTTGAAGAGCCGGATGATTTCGCGGTTCAGCGCTGATTGGCCGCGCCAAGGAATTCCGACCCGCGTTGGGGAGGAGACGACCGGCGCTCGCGCCGGAGAATAAGCGGTAGAACTGTTCTCAAAACGAAAGGAAATCGAAGATGATCAGGAGAACCTTACTAACGGGCGCCGGAACGGCCGTCGCCCTGTCGATGGCGACGCTGGCGCAGCCTGCGCTCGGCGCCGACATGACCATTCGAGTAGCGTCGGTCACGGGCCCGGCTCACCACCACAACGTAGCCTTGCGCTGGTTCGCCGACCGCGTAGCGGCGAACGATGTCGGTCTGAACATCGAAGTTCTCGACGGCGCGCAGCTTGGCGGCGAGCGAGACTATATCGAAGGCATGATGCTGGGCAGCATCCAGATGGCTCAGGTGTCCACGGCGCCTGTCAGCGGCTTCATTCCCGAGTTCGACCTATTTAGCCTGCCCTATCTGATTCGCGATACGGAACATTTCAAAAACGTGGTTTCGGGGCCGATCGGCGGCAAATTCAGTGACTTGGCCGAACAGCGCGGGCTGAAGATTCTCGCCTGGTTCGACAACGGCTATCGCAACGTGTTCAACAAGGTGCGCCCGGTGGTCACGCCCGAAGACATGGACGGCTTGAAGATCCGCGTGATGGAAAGCCCGCTCATGGTGAACACGCTGAATGCGATGGGCGGATCGGCGACCCCGATGTCCTATAGCGAGCTCTACACCGCTTTGGAGCAGGGCGTGCTGGACGGCGGCGAAAACGCTGCCGGCAACGTGCTGAACGACAAATTCTACGAGGTTAGCGGCTATTTTTCGATGACTCAGCATTTCCGCCCGCCGGGGATCGTCGCGATCAGCCTGGGCACGTGGAATGAACTTTCGGAGGGACAGCAGGCCGTAATGATGGAGGAAGCCGCCGCGCTGCAGGATTACGAAATTCAATTGACCGGAGAGGTCGGCGCAGCCGCTCTCGAAGAGCTGGAGGCAAAAGGCATGATGATCAACGAAGCCGATGTCGCCGCGTTCCGCGAGCGCATGGGACCGGTCTATGAAGATTTCATCGCCAAGCACGGCGCCGAGCTTCTGGAGATAATTCAGAACACATAGCGGCGAGAAGGCCTAATTGCGCGGGCGGGCTTCCGGCCCGCCCGCGCCGTTCGGGGCTGCAAAACAGTCGCGCGGCGCGGCTGACCGGCTTCCCGGGACAGGGCTTGCCCTGCGAAGAATCGCGACTCGCCGATAGGCGGCCAGGTCTCGGCAATCCGTTGCAAACGAATAATCGTTCGCAGAATTCGCATCGAATCCCGCGAATTCGACTGCGGCCCCGCATTCCCGGACTTCAACCGATTGCCGGCAGGCTGCCAAGCGCAGCGGTATCGATTATCCCGCTCCGGCTGCGGCCCGGCTCGGGACTATCCTGGGTCCGTTGACTGGACTCCATGCCTAGCCATGAATCAATAGAGACAGACCCATGACGGAGCCGGCGCTTCTTATCTGCATTAATCCTGCCGACAATGTCGCCGTTGTCGGCAATGACGGCGGTTTGGAAAAGGGGGCGACCGTTGATGGCCTGACACTTCGGCAACCAGTTCCGCAGGCCCATAAGGTTGCACTTGCGCCGCTTTCAGCCGGCGATCCCGTAAGGCGCTACGGCGCCGTTATCGGCTACGCCGCCGAGGCTATTCCCGCCGGAGGCTGGATCCATGATTTCAATATTCAAATTCCGCCGGCTTCAGAGCTCAAGGGCCCGCCGACCGCCGCCCAAGCGCCGACGAACGTCGAGCCGCTGGCCGGATATGCGTTCCAAGGCTTTCGAAACGAAGACGGGAGCGTCGGTACTAGAAATATCTTAGCGATTACGAACACCGTGCAATGCGTCTCGGGAATCGTCGGCCACGCGGTCGAGCGCATTCGTCGCGAATTGCTTCCGCGCTTTCCCCATGTCGACGACGTTATCGCGCTCGACCACACTTACGGCTGCGGCGTCGCAATCGATGCCCCGGGGGCGGAAATTCCGATCCGCACGCTGCGCAACATTGCGCGCAACCCGAATTTCGCGGGTTCGACCATGGTGGTGAGCCTAGGCTGCGAAAAGCTTCAGCCATCGCGGCTTTTTCCCGAAGCTTTCGGCGCATCGGCCGAAAAATCGGATTCCCTGGGCGCCGCCAGCCTAGTCACGCTGCAAGACGAAACCCACATCGGCTTCGAGGCGATGATCAGTTCAATCCTCCGAACCGCCGAGCGGCAGCTAGTCCAGCTCGACAATCGGCGGCGACAGAATTGCCCGGCCTCAGACCTTGTCGTCGGCCTTCAGTGCGGCGGCAGCGACGCCCTTTCGGGGGTAACGGCCAATCCGGCGCTCGGCCGCGCCGCCGACCTTGTCGTCCGGGCGGGGGGCACGGTGATTTTTTCAGAAGTTACCGAAGTACGCGACGGAATCGATCAGCTCGTTCGGCGCGCCGCATCGCCTGGAATCGCCGAGGAACTGCTACGTCAGATGGAATGGTATGATCGCTACCTGTCTCTCGGCCAGACCGATCGCAGCGCCAATACAACGCCCGGCAATAAAAGGGGCGGATTGTCGAACATCGTCGAAAAAGCGATGGGATCGATCATAAAGTCCGGATCCATGCCCGTTAACGGCGTTATCCCGCCCGGGGAACGCGCAAAGGGAAACGGCCTGCTGTTCGCCGCGACTCCGGCGTCGGATTTTATTTGCGGCACTCTTCAGCTCGCGGCAGGCATGAATGTTCATGTCTTTACAACGGGTCGAGGCACGCCTTACGGGCTAGCGGAAGTCCCGGTTATCAAAGTTGCATCCCGCAGCGAACTCGCGACGCGCTGGCATGATTTGATGGACATGGACGCCGGTCGGATCGTTTCCGCCGGAGAAACGATTGAAAGCATGGGCCGGTCGATGTTCGACAAGATACTGGCGGTCGCCAGCGGTGAAAGAACCTGCGCCGAGCGGCTGGGACTTCGCAATCAACTCGCCCTGTTTAATCCGGGGCCAGTAACCTAGCTTAGTCAGGTTCCTAAGTTAAATGGCGGCTTGGGCAATCACATAATCAGATCGCAGTTAAAAATCGGACCGTCGGCCGCCCGCGTAGCGTTATCTTGATCTTTCAGTTTTCGAAATAAATAATTTTAAGGAAAAGATCCGCGATGCTTACGACAGCCGTTACAGCGGAGTTCTGGACCCGTTTGCGAGCGGCAGCACGATTCCGCAGGAGGCGATTCGGCTCGTCCGCGACGAACCGGGAGGCGGGCCCGTGCTGTTGATCGACCGGGCACACAGGCTTATGCACAACTGTCACTGCGGCGATGAGGCCCGGGGGACCGGCTACTTCGACAACCACTTTCTCGGGCGCCACTCACTGTTCGCCCAGATGTTCCAAGCTCTTAACGATCCTGTCCAAGCAAGGTCGAAGAAGCAAGCGTTCCACGAATCCCCTTCCAACCGCCTCACTGCCCGCGCTGGCCTTGCCCCTGGCGTCAGACGACTTTAGGCTTGGAGACCAAGACATGATCACTTCGCTCCGCCTCAAGGACTTCAAGAACTTCGCCGACGAAACGCTGCTAGTCGGCTCGTTCACCCTGATCGTCGGAGCCAACGCCAGCGGCAAGAGCAACATCCGCGACGCCTTCCGCTTCCTCCACGGCATCGGCCGCGGTTACACGCTCGCAGAGATTTTCGGCGGGAAGCGCTGGGCCGACTGGGAACCGATCCGGGGATCGCCGAGCGGAATCGTTAGGTTCAATGCCGCTGCATCAACCGGGAATCTCGGCCAGTTCGCGTTGGACATCAAGATGCGCCCGACCCTCTGCGGTATAAGCGATGCCAAATTCCATATCCAAGCTCGTCCCGAGTCGTTAAGCGGCGGTGGACCTTCGATTGTGTCGGAGCGCTTGAGTATCGGCACGGAGGACGTTTATTCGGAGAAAATTCTTGACAAACCTAAATTGAATTTTAGTCGAGCTAAGCCGGTATTGAACCAGATCCTGCACCGAGCATACGACTTCGCAGACTACGAGAAGGTGAGAACTATTATCGACGAGTTCCATCGGACACGTTTTTTCGATTTCATACCGGATCGTTTGCGAGAACCGGCCGCGCCGGGTCAGACGGTCCTGGGTGACGGCGGCGACAATTTTCCTACTGTCCTGCAAAAAATCTGTGCCGATCCCGCTCGCAAGTCGGTTCTGATCGATTGGGTTCATGAACTGACGCCAATGGATGTGATTGATTTCGAATTCCCCTCGGACCCGTCGGACAAGGTCCACCTCATTCTCAAGGAACGACACGGTGGAAGTAATCGGGCCGATAACGCTTCGGACGGTACCTTGCGCTTTATCGCCATGCTTGCCGCGCTGCTCGGCAACGACTCGGGCGGTCTTTATTTCTTCGAAGAAATCGAGAATGGCCTTCATCCGTCGCGACTTCATCTTCTGGTCGATCTCATCGAACGGCAGACCGCGACGGGCCGAGTCCAAGTGATTGCCACGACCCATTCGCCTGATCTGCTATCGCAAGTGAGCGACGAGACCTTCGAAAACAGCTCGGTTACCTGCCGCTTGGAAGATACGAATGACGCAATCATACGTCGGATCGCCGAGTTGCCCAACGCCAAGAAACTGCGGAAATCTCAAGGGCTGGGGAGGCTTCTGGCCGGCGGCTGGATGGAGGACGCGCTTTCTTTCACTGAAGATAACGATGAGTGCGGCACAGAATGAAAGTCCTCGTGATCCCCGAAGACTTCCGCAACGACCAGTTTATCTTGAAACCGTTGCTAAAGCGGCTTTTCGAGGACATGGGACTAAGGCGTGCGCAAATCAAGGTTTGCCAAGACCCATTGCTTGGCGGCGTTGGCGAAGCACTGAAATGCCGTCGTATCAAAGAGATCGTTGAACAGTACGGCGGGATGATCGACATCTTCATCCTGTGCGTGGACCGAGACGGTAAAGTGGGCCGCAGGCAGAGACTGGATCAAATCGAACGCGAGTTCGGAAACAATCGCAACTTCCTTGCCGAGAATGCTTGGGAAGAGATTGAGGCATGGATTCTTGCCGGCCTGAAATTGCCAGAGGAATGGAAGTGGTTGGACGTTCGCGAGGCCATCAATGTCAAAGAAGAATACTTCGAGCCGCTTGCCAAGCAACGCGGCGTCGCGGCCATGGCCGACGGCGCGATCGACAACTGGACATTCCTGGAGGGGCTCGACCCTGACGCCCGCGCCCTGGACTTCTGGCATGCCTGCCAGCATCTCGCCGACGCTTCGGACCATATTGCGAAAGAAGGCTGGT
>MKWU01000316.1_pt1 | contig 91962 bp, 72 predicted proteins | sample 809101 | NCBI WGS metagenome assembly MKWU01 (sample SAMN05860141, study PRJNA318959) | sponge metagenome | host: Aplysina aerophoba | place: Slovenia: Piran, Adriatic Sea, Gulf of Piran | collected 2013-05-07
CCTCCCTTGTGCAGGGGCTGCGCCCCCGCAACGCCCCCCTACAAAAACATCCCTCACCGACCGTGTGCATTCTTCGCAACCTGTCGGCTGGCGAGCATGGCTGCGCCTGAACACTACTTGCGTCACCAAGAGCCTGCATGGTTCCAAAGATGACTGGCTGGTCAGGTTCTGTGGCTTAGTAGTTACGTATTTTGTATCCTTTTCTGGCCGGGTTGTCGCCGCAAAAGGGAGCAAAGACTGGCCCTTTCTGTGGCAAAACTCAGACCGGCAGGACTCTCGAAGGCTTGCTTGTGACGCAATCACATTGCTTCAGGTGCGGACATACCCATCAGATTCAGCACGCGAGACAGGGCCGTCCTGGCCGCCAGGCATAGGAGCAGCCTGGCTCGCGCCAGAGCCGGGGGCACGTCTGAATGCAGCACCTGGCAGTTTTCATAGAAGGCGCTGAACGCTTTGGTCAGGTCTTCAGCGTAATATGTCAGGTTGTGGGGCGAAAGCCGCTCAACTGCCAGCTCGATCTGTTCCTCCATCTCCAACATTCTGCGGATGAGGGTCAACTCCGCTGGATGGGTGAGAAGATTCACGGTTTCGGCGGCGTCATCGGGAATTACTTCCGGATCGACTATCCCATTTTCGGTCGCCCTCTGGATGAGTGAGCAGATACGGGCGTGCCCGTATTGGACATAAAACACGCGGTTCTCGTTTTTTCGCTGAACAGCCAGGCTCATGTCGAACTCGACGCTGCGTTCCGGGCTGGTGGTAAGCAGCATGAATCGTACGGCATCGGGCCCCACTTCTTCAACGACCTCGCGCACGGTTAGGAAATCGCCCGAACGCTTGCTCATTTTAACTTCCTGCCCGTCGCGAATCAGCTTGACCAGATTATAGAGCAGAATGACCAGCCGGTCCGGCTCAACGCCCAAGGCCTCCATCACCGCGCCCATGCGGGGAATATGGCCCTGGTGATCCACTGCCCAGACATTGATGACTCTATCGAACTTGCGGCGAACAAACTTGTCGTAATGATAGGCTATATCGCTGGCGAAGTAGGTTGGCGCACCATTAGATCGGACGACAACCTCATCCTTTTCGTTGCCGGGATACTTGCTAGCCAAGAACCAGCGGGCGCCGTCCTTTTCAATGATTTCGCCCTCGTCGGTAAGTTGCTCAAGCAGCTTGTCTACGAGGCCTTCGTCATAGAGGCTTTTTTCGCTGAACCAGCGGTCGAAGGTTACGCCCAGCGCCGCCAGCTCCTCCTCGATATCTCTAATGACGATCTCACGCCCAATCTTCCTCAGTGCGTCTTTGGCCGTGCTCTGCTCCATATGGAAGAGACTTCCGTTTTCCATATCTCTGACGAGCTGGGCGTAGTCCTTCAGATATGCGCCCTGGTAACCCCCTTCAGGGATTTCCACGTTTCGACCTGGCTCGCCGCCCAACTCTTCGCAAAGCTGCAAGTAAGTTGCATACAGGCTTTCGATGAAGAGCTGAAATTGTGTGCCGCTGTCATTGACGTAGAACTCTCGCTGAACTTCGTAACCGGCCGCCTCCAACAGGTTTGCGAGGGTGTCGCCAAGTACGGCATTGCGTCCGCCGCCGTAGTGGAGCGGGCCGGTGGGATTGGCGCTGACGTATTCCACCTGCCAGCGCTGCCCGGCACCCCTGTCAATAGCGCCAAAGGCTGACCCTTGGGCGATAATCTCCACTACCTTTCCCTGTAGCCAGCGTTCATCGAGGCGAATGTTTATGAATCCTGGACCGGCCAGTTCGACGCTGCCGATAAGTTCTCCGACAGGGATTTCATCGACAATGGATTGGGCGAGTTGCCTGGGATTGGTCTTTTGGCCTGTGGCCTTTCTAACCGCGGAGGCAACCAGCATAGCAACATTGGAACTGTACTCGCCGTGCTCAGGTTGGTTGGGGCGCTGAATTTCCACCAGGGGAATGTCAATCGAGGGCAGGTTGCCGGAACCTTGAGCCGCTGCAACTGCATCTGTAACGATTTGCCGAATCTGGTCTCGAATCATTGTCAACTTCCCTGGGCTTTGACCTGCATCCTCTAGATACAGGCGCAGGCGCCTTTTTTTGTCTGCCGTACCCAGGCAATTGGCTCAGTGAGCCACTGGCTGAGGTCGCGGCAGTTGCTCCATATCGTACCAGTTCGGTCCAGCTTCGATGTCGACCTGCAGTGGGACGTCGAGGTCGAAGGCCGATTCCATCACTTCACGCACAATAACTGCAACCGTTTCCAACTCTTCGTGAGGAACTTCCAACACCAGCTCATCATGGACTTGGAGGAGCATTTTGGCGTGCAGCCCCATGCTTTGGAGGCGATTGTAAAGGTTGCTCATGGCCAACTTGGTGATATCGGCGGCCGTTCCCTGAATAGGGGCGTTTATCGCCTGTCGTTCCAGGGCTTGCCTCTGATTGAAAGGCAGACGTTGCTTCAGTTCATCAAACTTCCGCCGGCGGCCGGCGAGAGTCTCAACATACCCCAGTTCGCCAGCCGAACGAATAGTGTCGTCGATATATTGACGCACCTTCGGATAGGTCGTGAAGTATTGTTCCAGGAACTCCTGCGCTTCGACCGGCCCCATGGTTGTGCGGCTGCTGAGACCGAAGGCGCTGACGCCGTAGATGGTGGCGAAATTGATCGTCTTGCCCAGCCCGCGCTGCTCGTACGAGACCTGGTCCAATGGGACGTCGAACAGCCTCGAAGCCGTTACGGCATGGATGTCCTGCCCTTGGCGGAAGGCTTCGAGCAATGGTTCTTCTCTGACGATGTGGGCCAGGATGCGCAGTTCGACCTGGCTGTAGTCGGCGGCCAGCAAAACGCTGCCCTCGGCGGCTTCAAAGGCCTTGCGTATCTCTCGGCCTTGTTCGGTGCGAATTGGGATATTTTGCAGGTTTGGATTGCTGCTGCTGAGGCGGCCGGTGGAAGAACCCGTCTGGTTGTAGCTGGTATGGAGGCGGCCGGTTGATTCGTTGACCAGCTCTCCCAGTGCGTCCACGTAGGTCCCGCGCAACTTTTCCGACTGGCGTTGCTCGAACAGGAGGTCCAGAAAGGTGTTCTGTTCGGGAGTCAGGTCTTCGGAGGAGGCTTTCAGTTTTTCCAACTCGCCTGCGGCTGTGCTGACAAAGCCGGATTTAGTCTTCTTGAGACCCTTGTCCGGGAAGCCCATCTCCTTGAACATAACCGAGCTGAGCTGCTGGGTGCTTCGGAGGTTAAACTCGCGGCCGACGATGTTTTTCAGCGTCGTGTTGATCTCTTGCAGACGCGCAGCCAATTTGTGTGAAAGGTCGTCGAGGAAGTCGGTGTTGAGGCGGATGCCGGCCATTTCCATGTTGGCCAGCACGGGCAGCAGAGGTAGTTCTATCTCTTCGTAGAGCTGCCACATTTTGGCGCCGGCCTCTTTTAATCGCGGCGCCAGAAGTTCCCACAACTGAATGGTGGCATCGACGTCTGCGCCGCAGTAGGCGGTCACGGCCTCGACATCGACCTTTGCAATCGAAATCTGGTTGCGCCCGGTCCCGATTAGAGCCGAGATATCGGTCATCGTCCAACCAAGCTCCACCTCGGCCTGGCTTTTGAGACCGAGGGAGCGGCTGGCGGGATCCAACAGCCAGGCTGCTGTCATGGTATCGTGAATAGGGCCTTCCACATCCAGGCCGTGGCGCCGGCATACAACAAGGTCATACTTAGCGTTGTGCGCAACTTTCGGAAGACTGGGGTTGTCAAAGTAGGGCTGCAGTGCCTGCCGCACCTGTTCCCATGGGAGTTGCTCGCCTTCATCGTGGCCAACCGGTATGTAGCAGGCTTCACCTTTTGCCCAGGCAATACCTAAGCCGACCAGATCGACGCTCATTGGATCTCGACCGGTGGTTTCGACGTCAAATGAGAGAATGGACGCTTTCTCCAGGCTCTCGCAAATCCGGGCTAGTTGTGACTGGCTCTGTACGCATTGATAGGCGTTGGATTCGTCCGAATGCGCTGATGGGCGCAGTCCCTGGGACTCCGCGGCAGAATCCAGAATTGGGAAGAGACCACCCTGTCGGCCGCTCCCATTTGAAGCTGCCGCTCCATCCGGACCGCCTCCTGACCCTGACTCGCTCAACTGGTCGAGTTCGCGTTGGAGGCTGCGGAAATCCAGTTCTTCAAAAATGCGGCGCACTTCGCCACTGTCATACTCTTTCAACCTGTACGCATCGGCGTCGAAAGTGACATCGAGGTCACAGACAATTGTCATCAGCCGCTTGTTGCGGCGGACATCCTGTTCGGCTGCGCGGAGGTTCTGCTGGGTCTTGGGCCCTTTTATTTCGTCGATGTGGGCATACAAATTGTCAAGAGAACCATACTCTTTCAGGAAGCGTATGGCTGTCTTTTCACCTACACCAGGTACACCGGGAATGTTATCGGAATTGTCACCGACCAGTGCTTTCATTTCCAGGAACTGCTCGGGGTCCATGCCTCCGTATCGATCGGCAACTTCGGTCACTCCATATGGAATCGTAGCCGGGGAAGGACCGCCGGATGTATAGAGGATTTTGACGCGATCGGCAACCAATTGGAACATGTCGCGGTCGCCTGACAGAATCAGCACATCGTGTCCCTCAGCCGCGGCCTGGCTGGCAAGCGCGCCGAGAACATCGTCTGCCTCGAAGTTTTCGAGCGCGACGATTGGGATGCGCAGCGCGTTCAGCACCTGCTCGATACGACCCATCTGGGAGCGCATGTCATCGGGCATGGAGTCCCTGGTCGCCTTGTAATCGCTGAACTCTTCGTGGCGCCAGGTATCGCCTTTATCAAATGCGACGGCAACGCCTTCAGGATCGTACTCCCGAAGCACGCTGAAAAGCTTGCGAAAGAAGCCAAACACGGCAGTCGTTGGCTCCCCGCGTGCTGTGGTCAGAGGAGTCTTAACTCCGAAAAAGGCCCGGTAGGCCTGTGAGTGACCATCGATTAGGAGGTAAGTCGACACTGTCGTTCACCTTTTTGCGCTATTCCCGCCGTTCTGAAAATGCTGGCCTGAAAAAGAGGCTTTGCAATTGCAGCCGGGAAGAGGTGCGTGCCGAGGTTGCACGCTTATACATCGTTATGCGGCTACTCTTCGATTTCCAGTTGGCCTTGAGTCACCAACTCCTGTATTTTTCCGATTTTCAGAATCGAACGAAGCGTGCGCATTTTGCGTCCCGCATCCAGCCTGTATACGCCGGTGGGAAGTTCCAGAATGTAATTTCTGTCGCTCTTATTGGCGAGGACGATCACTTCTTTTTTGTCCTCGAGCCAGCTAATGTCATCATAACTTCGTTTTGCCACGGCAACCTTCCTTTTGGCAGGAACAGGGTCCAGAGTCGGCAAACAGGTTGGCGTGAACCGCCTGCCAATAGTATGACGGTTCGGCGCTTTCAAATGTTCTCAAGACTTACAACAATTGTACAGCCGCTATTGGAATTTGACAAGGTTCCTGGCGCGAAATAGCCGGGCGTGGGGCTTTTCTGACTGCGAGCGGGCGGGGCGGCCTATCCTGGCCTCGTGCAGTCCAACACCTGCGACGAGTGCATATCCGCAGAAGTAAAAGGCAAGGAATGGGAGATTCCACCACTGGCCATTGACAGCAGCGATGTAACAGCTGACCCCGGCGTAGAGCGCGAGGAAAATCTCAGCGACTACAAGAGGTTCCAGGGCGAGGGCGTAGCCGCTATGGCGCCAGGCACCTGATTGCCCTTCGACGCGGAACTTTGGCGTTCGCAGAAATGGTCCAGTGCGTCCGAGAAGGGCTTGCACTGCTGCCACAGAATTGCTTAGCGACAGACCCATTCCAAGCAGCATCAGAAGTGGCAGATAGGCCCAGCGCCGCAGCCAGTTCTGGGGATGAAGGCGCCGTTGCGCCAACGCATACAGGGCGGGAGGACCAATCGAAACCAGGCTCAGATAGGCTAATGGCCAGTAGGGCTGGCCGCCATAGAGCATGAGCAGTGGTGTTACGAGCAGCAGCAGCAGCAGGAGAGGGTGGATGAGGTAGCCGCCCAGGTGAAGATAGGCAGCTGTTCTCTTCGGCATGGACCAACCGCCACTCCAGACGGATGCGCCCAGCTTGCGAAGGGTGGCTACGCTGCCTTTGGCCCAACGGAACTGCTGCCGCTTGAAGGCCAGGAGTTGAGGAGGCAACTCGGCAGGGGCCTCAACTTCATCGAGGTATACGCCGCGCCAACCGGCCAACTGGGCGCGGTAGCTTAAGTCCAGGTCCTCGCAGAGCGTGTCGTCCTGCCAACCGCCGACAGCATCATTTTCAATGCAGGCGCGCCGCCATACACCGGCGGAGCCGTTGAACCCGAACGGCATAGCAATGGAATGCCGCGCGGCCTGCTCGACGACAAAGTGGCCGTCGAGGGCCAGCGCCTGGGCTCTTGTCAGTGGCGAAAAGCCATCATTCAGGTGTGTCCAGCGAGTCTGAACGAAACCGATATCATTGCCATTTTCGTTCAGAAATGTAGGGATAGTGCGCTGCAAGAAATCAGGAAGAGGTGCAAAATCTGCGTCAAAAACTGCGATGAATTCGCCTGAGGCCGCGGACATTCCCTGCTTGAGCGCACCTGCTTTGAATCCGGTGCGGTCGCTGCGGTGCAGCACTTGAACATCGACGCCTCGCCTTTGCCAGAATACAGCCCTGCTTTCGGCGAGAGCAGTTGTGCCGTCAGTGGAGTCGTCCAGCACTTGAATCAGCAAGCGGCTTGGGGGATAGTCCAATTTGGCGCAGGCGTCGATGAGGCGACCGACGACATGAACCTCGTTGTAGACTGGAAGCTGCACGGTAACGGCCGGCCAGGCGGAACAGTCGCGCGGCGAACTGAGTGCCGTCGCCGCGAGTGTGGGGGACACCGGATCCTTGGAGATTCTGTCGGCACGGATCTTCACGATCGTCAAGAGCAGGGCCTGCATTCCGTAGGCGGCCAGGCCCAGCGCGCCGATCATATAAAGGACTTGCATGCCTATCAGTAGCAGAGTATGCGGCAATTTAGGCGCTCCACTTTGACCCTTTTTCCTGTCCGGCTAGTGAATTTGATGACTACAGTAGGTCTGAGTCGGAGTCTCGATGGGTCAAATACTGATCTCTCCGCTTACGGACACCCTACTCACTCCCCAGTACGAAACTAAGATGCTACACACAAAAACGCCGACGGTCTCCGCCGGCATTTGCATACTTCTCAAGTATAGTTTACTCATGCAGTTGCCCTGAAATCAACTTCGACTGGGCAACAGTTGCAGGGAATCTCTAGCGGATCTCGTGCTACACAATTTTCTTACTGAAAGGAATTTCAGTTCGAAATAACTGGACTGCTACGCAATACCCTCTCATACTTGCCACACTGGCTGAACAACCAGTCGGCCATACTGTCCCAATTGTTTCGGTCTCTTGTATTGACCTCTAATTTGGTCGTGCAGCGAGGGTTCTTTCTCGAAGGGAAATGAGAGCCCTCCAGTGATTTCAGCAGTTTGCTCCGATACTTGTCTATGCGCCCAAAAACGTCTTCATCTTCCTCATCGCTATTTCCGGTCACGTAAATTCTTACGCCGTCTTCTCTAAGGTACAGAGTGACTTTGAGATCTGCCTCCTCAATCCAACGTCGAAAACGGCTGTTTGCAAATCCATTTGCCAAACCCAAAGGGTTCGGCCACCGTCCAGAGCAATGAGTCCAGAAGTCGCGCTGAAACCGGTGATTCTCAGTGCTTTTCCGTATTCTCTGGACCATTTGGTCCCATTCGTTAGGCTTTTCGAGGACCTCGAAGGTCGGAGCGTAAGAAGATTGTTCGATTTGGAATGCTTTCACTTTAATCGCGAAGAAAGCATAGGGGTCTGACGTATTCTGATTGAGCCAACGAATTGCAGACCGATGGTCCGCTCTGAAAGCTGGGGCGATCCAAATTACAATGTGAGCTTCCAACCCGGCCAGGTATGAAAGAATCTGGCCCAAATGCTTCAGGTCAGTCTGTTCCAGCTGATTCTCGATGAGTACACGAGGGCCCCCGGCGCGAGTACGAGCTACAATGTCCGCACGATGCCTACCAACCTTTTTTTCCTTCTGCTCCAGGTCCAATTCTATGTCCAGCACTTCGGACAATCGATCCAGGTTCCTTGATAACCATGGAGTAAAATCTCCGGCTTCGTGCCTCCAAACTTTGCGGAGGCAAACCTCCTTCAGCCTTCCCAACTCCATGTCGGCCACTTGTCCTTGTGGCTGGCCCGACTCGCTTTTGTCGCTACTCCTGCTCAGCCTCCGCCTCCTTGCTTTGCGTGATGACCTGATCGGCCAGGTGACTGGGGACCGGCTCGTAGCGGCCGAACTCGATAGTATAGATGCCGCGACCCTGGGTCATTGAACGAAGATCGGTACCGTAGCGCAGAATCTCTGCCAGAGGAATCTCTGCGTTGATGATGGCGCGATTGTTACGATTTTCCATGCCGAGGACGCGGCCGCGGCGGTTGTTGAGGTCACCCATAACGTCGCCCATGAATTCGTCCGGCACTGTTACCCGCATAGTGTAGATCGGCTCCAGGAGTACGGGGCGCGCCTCCTGCATTGCGATCTTGAAGACTTCACGGCCAGCCGTCTGGAAGGCGATATCCTTGGAGTCAACCGGATGGTGCTTGCCGTCAAAGACAATGGCCTTAACATCTACGATTGGGTAGCCTGCGATCACGCCCTGGTCCAGGATCTGCCGGATTCCCTTTTCGATCGAGGGGATGAAAACGCTGGGTATCGTTCCGCCGAATACCTCGCTATCGTATTCGAAGCCGTCGCCCCTATCCCGCGGCTCGACGCGCAACTCAACATCGGCAAATTGGCCGGCGCCGCCAGTCTGTTTCTTGTGGCGATAGTGGGCGCTGGCGGACCGCGTGACGGTCTCCTGGTACGGCACTCTGGGCATCGCAGTGTCGACTTTAACGCCGAATTTGCTGTCCAGGCTGCGAATCGCTACGTCAATGTGGGTGTCGCCCATGCCTTGCAAAATATTCTGCTTGGTTGCGATGACGTACTCGACCTTAAGCGTAGGGTTTTCTTCCGCCAGAGCTTGCAAGCCCTGGCCCATTTTGGCGCTGTCCGCTTTTGTTGCCGGCATCACTGCGACTGAATAGAGCGGTTTGGGATACTCAGGAGGCAGGATGACTGTCTGCTGTTCGCTCAGCGTATCGGCGGTCTTCAAGCCGTCCATCTTTGTCAATACACCGATGTCTCCGGCTACGATTGCAGAAGCGGGCTCCAGCTCCTTACCGATTACATGGAACAGGTTTTGCAGCTTTGCCTTCTCGCCCGAGCGCTGAATGATTGCCTCATTGTCGACGGCAACGGTCCCGGCGAAGACGCGCACGTAACTCATGCGTCCAACATAGCGGTCGACGATTGTCTTGAATACGTAGGCAGCGGCTTGTCCGTCTCCGCCCGCGGCCAATTCCATCTCTTCGCCGTCGCCGTCACGTGCTGAAACTGCAACGTTATCCGGAGACGGGACATAGCTCCGCAAGGCGCGCGCCAAGCTATAGAGACCTATGTTTTCGATGGCGCTGCCACAGAAAACGGGGATAATCTGGCCGTCGCGCACGCCCTGCTGCAGGCCTTGTCTTACCTCCTCTTCGGTCAGCTCTTCGCCCTCAAGATACTTCATGATCAGTTCGTCGTCTGTCTCAGCCGCGGCGTCGACAAGGTTTTGGCGGGCATCCGCGACTGCATCTTCCATACTGGCTGGAATGTCGGCGACGGTTGCGTCGGCGCCCATATAGGCCTTCATATCAACAAGGTTTACAAGGCCCTCAAAGTCTTCCCCGCTGCCGATAGGCAATTGGAATGGCAGGATGGTGCCGGAGAAGACCTCGTGCACGCTTGCCAGCGCGTTATCGAAATTGGCATTTTCTCGGTCCATCTTGTTGACAAAAATCAGACGAGGTTTGTCGACGGCGTCCAACTGTTCCCACGCCAATTCCGAGCCGACTTCAACACCGGCCACGGAGTCGATCAGCACAAGGCCCGCCTCTGTTACTGCCAGACCGCTAATGACTTCGCCTACGAAGTCCAGATAACCAGGCGTGTCTACCAGGTTCAGTTTTGTCCCTTCAAAGTCGACAGGCACAACGGAAAGATTGATCGAAATGCCGCGTCGCTGCTCTTCGGCATCCCAGTCGGAGACGGTGGTACCATCCTCCACACGGCCGACGCGATTGGTCCCGCCGGCATTGGATAGCATCGCCTCGACAAGCGAAGTCTTGCCGGAGCTGCCGTGTCCAAGAATCGTGACATTGCGAATCATGTCAGTAGAAAAATCGGCCATGAATCCTCCTCGCAACTATCTGTATTGCCTATGTGGAAACTAGATATATGGAATCTTAAGTGTGATTATTTCAGTTCGCGCCAACCGGTTTCTGTTCGAAGATCTGCCCCTTCAAGCTATCCCGACACCGGCAGGCAGACGGATGACATTGTACTTTTTTTTCTCTGAAATGTCAATGAATTTGGACTGCCTACGCGCACAGGCTGCCAATATCGCCAGGCTTCAGTTGACTGACGGTCTATGGCAGGGTTGGTTGCGAGGGCAAGTCCTTACGCTTGGCCAATTGGATTGTTGCAGTTGAGGTTTAGCCGTTCGGATACAGTTCACGCAGAATGATCATCTGCTGAATCTGAGTCGTGCCCTCGTAGATCTGATAGATTTTGGCGTCTCGCATCAGTTTTTCGACGGGAAACTCACGGCTGTAGCCGTTTCCGCCAAAAACCTGGACGGCGTCGGTTGCGTTCTTCATGGCTGCCTCGGCACAGAAGGCCTTGGCTATGGCGGCCGACATCGTGTTGCGATCGCCATTGTCGACGTCACACGCCGCCTTGTAGGCCAGATGCCTCCCTGCTTCAACCCGGATTGCCATATCAGCCAGCATGAAACCGACGCCCTGAAAGTGGGAGATTGGCTGACCAAAGGCGGTGCGCTCGCCGGCATAGGCAACCGCCTCGTCGAGGGCGCGTCGCGCCACGCCAATCGCGGCGGTAGCCACCCCCGGCCTGCTCTTGTCGAAAGTTTTCATCGCTATCGTGAAGCCTTCGCCTTCTTCACCCAGGCGATTTTCGGCGGGAACTTCGACGTTTTCGAAGAACACCTGGCAGGCCTGCGCTGCGTGCTGGCCCATCTTCTCCAGCGGCTGACTTGTGCTTACGCCCTGCCAATCCCGTTCGACGAGAAAGCAGGTTATGCCGTTGTGTCCGGCTTCCGGGTCCGTCTTGGCAAACACCGCGAAGAAACTTGCGACAGGGCCGTCCGTGATCCACGATTTGGAGCCATTCAGAATGTAGGAGTCCTGTTTACGAATGGCGGTCGACTTGATTCCAGCGACATCTGAGCCCGCATCAGGTTCGGTCATGCAATACGCGGCGACTTTCCCGTCATCGATAATCCATGGCAGGTAGCGCCGTTTCTGCTCTTCTGAACCTGCGATCAAGAGAGGGAGGGTTGCCAGTTGATTCAGCATCAGGGCGGTCTGAATGCCGGAGCAGCCGTAGGCCATCGACTCGGCAATCACGCATTCTTCCAGCGCCGTCGCACCCATACCTCCATACTCTTCAGGGATATTCAGGTTGACCAGGCCAACTTCACGCGCCTTGTGAAAGATCTCCCATGGCCATTCTTCGCGTTCGTCGTAGTAGGCGGCACGGGGCATGATTTCTCGCTGCGTGAAGTCCATGGCCATCTCTTGTAACATTTTGACATCTTCAGGAAGTTCGTACATCGAATGTTTTCCTTATGCAAATAGGTTCGCGGGCGGGGTGATCTGCCGCCGTGAATGTTATACTCTTACGAAAACACACAACCAGCCGGCCGAAAGGGTTCTATATGGGTACCGATACCATCCTGTATGAGGAAATTCATCAGCAGCCGGACGTCATAGAGCTGTTCGCGCAGGCGGGGCAGGACATGGTAAGAAGCCTTGCTTCGCACATGCGCAGCGCTGACATTCGACAGGTCGTTGTAGCGGCCAGGGGTACCAGTGACAACGCCGCTCGCTATGCTCAGTATCTGCTCGGGGCGAACAATCGACTTCCGGTAATGCTTACCACTCCCAGCCTTTTCACTCTCTACCAGAAGCCACCGCTTTTCGCCCCGAACACACTTGTACTAGGCATCAGCCAGAGTGGAAGAAGCCCAGACATCGTTAGCGTACTGGCAGAAGGAAGGCGGCAGGGCTGCGTGACTGCGGCAATCTCAAACTTTGGAGACTCGCCACTGGCGGCGCAGGCCGATCACTTTGTGGCGCTGGGCGCAGGTGAAGAGCGATCGATAGCGGCTACAAAGACATACACGGCCCAACTATTCGCCGTCGCCCTGCTATCTGCCCATTTGGCGGATGATCCTGAGAGCATAGCTGCTCTGAGAAGGGCGCCCGAACTGATCCGGCAGACACTTTCACTCAACAGCGAAGTCGAACGCCTTGCGGAGCGCTACCGTTACGTTCGAAATTGCGTGGTCGTTGGACGGGGTTTCAACTACTCAACCGCATTTGAAATCGCTCTGAAGCTGAAAGAGCTTACCTATACTCTAGCAGAACCCTATAGCAGCGCCGATTTTCTCCATGGTCCTGTCAGTCTTGTAGAACCCGCCTTTCCTGTAATCGTGGTTGCCCCGACAGGCGTGTTGACACCTGAGTTGGAGCCGTTCGTCAGGCAGTTGCGCGACATGGATGCCGAGCTTCTCTGTGTCAGCAACGACCATTCTCTCCTGCAGTTGGGCCGCACAAAGTTCCCATTTCCACCTGTTCCAGAATGGCTGTCTCCGCTGCTGGCGATCATTCCTGGTCAGTTGTTCGCATTGTTTCTGGCAGCCGCTCGAGACTTTGATCCGGACAGGCCGCGCGGCCTGCAGAAGGTAACCGAGACTCTTTAGGCCTGCAGGGCATATTGAGGCGTGTGCTCAGTCAGCTAGATTCACTTAGGACGCCACGCCAGTTCGAATCCCAACCTCTCCCAAAGGGGACTGTTGAGCCACATTCCTTGTCTGCCTTGCGCAGCCCTTCGTCCTCGCTGCCATACGGGTCAATTAATTTCGTCTTCGCCCGCAGCCGCCACACTTGTCGGGCCGCACTGCTGGGTAGGAGGCACATCGTCGGTGAGGCATGTTTTTGGAGGGGGGCGTTGCGGGGGGGCACCCCCCGCACAAGGGAGGGCCGAAGGCCCGACCGCCCAGAAAACAGAGCAGGGGGGAGAAAGAGCGCCCTAGCTCGCCTCAGTCTGACTGCGATTCAGCTGCGGCTACTTAGCTACGCCTAAGATATGAACAGAGCAGGCGTAGAAGATCTACACCTGCTCTTTAGATTCGAGTGAATTGCTCTTACTCTACCCCTCAATGGATATTCAAAGGGAAAGCAGCCTGCTTAGTTTCCCATTTCGGAACCAGGCAGGAAAATTGTTATGTTGGCGTTGGTGGCCTGGATGATCGGGAGCAGGTTCTCTATCAGCGAGAACACCGAGTCCAGGTCTGCGCCGGGCAGCAGCGCCGAAACGGTGTCGAGCACGCCCAACTGTTTTGAGATTGCAAGAACATTCTGTACTTCACCGTTGCCCCAGGAAATGTATGGCAGCCCTATTCCGTTCAATGCAATGTGGATCCCGTCAGGATCGGTCTTCAGCGTAACTTCATGGATGCCGGAACTTGTGAGTCCTTCGATCAGTGAGGGGGGCAGGCGCAGCGCGTAGAATGGCGTGCTGGTCAGTACCGTCCAATCGACATCGGAAAGTTCGCCCAGTGTCCAACTGCCGTCGGCATGGTAAAGAATGGGAATGTCGATGGTTGGCAATACACCACCGAATGTCTGCAGGACCTGCTCCTGCATCAGCCGGGCCATTGTGACGGCTTCACTCTCCTCGACGCCGCTGAGTGGAATAATTTCGGTCCCTTCCTCAACGGGGAAGCGAAGCACGACGCCAAGGCCAAAATTTCGCACCAAGGGGAGAACTTTATTCAGAGCGGGGACGCCAAGGCCCAGCGCGGAAACGGCGCCGGCGGTTGCCGATAAAGACTCTTCCTTCCAAATGAGCGAAGGTATCCGTTGTCCGTTGACCAGGAGCAAAATGCCTTCGTCGCCGTTTGTGACTCTAATGTGTTGGAGATTGGAGGCGGTGAAGTGCCCTACCCAAAGCGGTTGCAGGGACATCCCCCCCAAAATCGAGGCAAGGCCCTCGCTGACTGCCGGGTCTGGCTCGTAAACGCTGTCAGACGATCCTTGTGACAAACCGCCGATTGAAGCAGTGCCATCTGCAGCGTAATCAATTACGACAGCTGGCAGGTCGATGAAGAAATCATCCGCATCTCGTTCCATCACTGCTCCAGATTCGACTCTGGAGGTGCAACCTGAGAAAACTAACGCGACGGCAAGCAAGAGCACAGCCCATAAAGTGACGCGCTTCTGCATTCGAGGCCTCCTGGTAACTGAAATAATTCCCTGGTAAAGATTTCCTGTTGATAAAATGAACATATTGACGCCGTCGTCCTTCGGCCTTCTTGGGCCAGGCATATGGGTGCCGCCGAGAAATCGAGTGGAGACGAGGTGGCCAGCTTCGGTCGAACCGACAGATCTGCTGGCCAGGAAGCACGGCTCTTGAACTGGATTCCAATTTCTGTGCGTGTCAGTTGGGAGACCTATGCTAACCGCGACAGAACCGGACTTAGGCGATGACCGCCTCGGCCGATTGATATTTTACAACCGCTTGCAGTGCATGTCAATTTCGATTTCAGAGGCTCTATTCCAAGATATCCGTAGAGAAGGAGTGGCTTTTACTATACTAGTTGCGCGCGGCTTCTGCTAGCTGTCCGCAGAGAGGAAGGCTGCTGAAATACTTTGCTGGCGCTGCCATTGGGTTTCCCCACTCAATCTGCTCTACCCGGCCTCCCCTTTCCCAAATGAACGCCGGTTGACTATAATCAGACTGGATGCTCTCGACAGGACTCGCTGCGGACGGCGAGTTTCCTACCTCTACTACCGGCTCTGGGCAGTTATTTTTTGAAGAAGAAAGGCGAAATTAGTGACGATAAGTGATGAGACGGGACTGAAAGCCGGCACTGCAGAACACTCAGACCAAGGCTTCTCGCAGGAGCCGCTCTCTCCGTCAGTTTGTACGGCAAGCAAGGACGACATTGATCTTTCTCTTACCAAGGTCGACGACCTCGTACTGCTCGTGACAGGAGGAGGCAAACGCCATCTGCTGCGTCTGCAACCGGGGAGAAAGTTCCACTCGAATCTGGGCAAGGTTTTGCATGACGAACTGCTTGACCTTCCCTATGGTTATACAGTTTATAGTCATTTGGGGCACGCCTTCCTGTTATTGGAGCCTTCACTTGATGATCGGATGACCCGCATAAAGCGAAACACACAGATTATTTATCCCAAAGATGCAGCCATGATCGTACGCCGGCTGAGCTTGCAGGCTGGAAGTCGTGTGATAGAAGCCGGTACGGGAAGCGGCGGACTTACGATCGCGTTGGCCTGGGCTGTCGCCCCGAGCGGGCGCGTTTTTTCATACGAGGTACGGGATGAACATGTAGAAGTGGCACGGGGCAATTTGGAGAAGATGGGACTGTTGCCGTACGTGGAGCTGCACAACGAGTCGATTCTGGACGGGTTTGGTCAATCGAATGTAGATGCTCTGGTTCTGGATTTGCGCACTCCCTGGATCTTCCTTGAACATGCCCACAAGGCGCTGCGGCCCGGGGGCTTCTTTGCGGCCCTTGTGCCGACGACGAACCAGGTCAGCGAACTTTTGCAGGGTCTGGAAGACACTGGTTTCGCTGACATCTGTGTTGAGGAAATTCTTGTTCGCAACTACAAGCCTGTTCCTGATCGACTTCGTCCTGATGACTCGATGGTCGGCCACACTGTTTTCGTGACCTCGGCCCGTCCCATCGTAGATCCACAGGAGCCGGGCCGCTGGCTTTCGGAAGGGCGCAAGCGCTACGAGGCCCGGAAGAAACTGTCCGAGCGCATTGAAGAAGAGGAGTCCAGACGCGCTGCGCAGTTGCCCGAACAGGGAAGCATCCGCCCTAAGCTGCCCTGAACATCTGTCTTCACCAGGGCAGAAATCTGGAATAATCCCGAGACTGAATTCAGACTACTTGGATGCGAACAGTGGCTACGAGCCAGGGGAAGAAGCTGTAATGAACCAAACAGAACTTGCCGGACGTTTTTTTGAGTATTTTGGCAATATTCATATGCATACAACGCATAGCGATGGCTTCGGCTCGTTCGACGACCTCGTAGATGGGGCGGTCAGAGGCGGCCTGGATTTTGTCTTTGTCACAGATCACAATGTCCTGGTTCGCGAAGAGGAGGAAGGTTACCGCCAAGGCGTCCTAACGCTGGTCGGTCAGGAGGTGCACGACACGGAACAGGAGTTATCGGGAAACCATCTGCTGTGTCTGGGTGTGGAAACTGATGTCAGCGACCAGGCCAAAGACCAGCAGCGGCTGATTGATGCAGTAAACGAGCAGAACGCTTTGGCATTTCTGGCCCACCCGATAGAAGAAAAAACGGATCTTTTCCCCAAGTACTTTCCGTGGCGCAATTGGGAAGTAACCGGCTACCATGGTGTGGAGCTTTGGAACTACCTGTCAGGTTTTCGAAGTTTTACGACAGGCTACTTACGCACAGTTCTGGTTGCGTTCTTCCCGAAGTATTTCACGGTAGGGCCCTTACCGGCAATGCTGGAAAAGTGGGACGAATTGACTCAGAGCGGAAAGGTTGTTGCGCTGGGAGGAACAGATGTCCATTCGGTTAAGTACAGCCTGGGACCAATCACCCGCCGCTTCTTGACCTATGAAGAGTGTGCCAAGGCGTTGAATACGCATATCCTGACTGAATCTCCGCTGTTGGGTCAACCGGAGAGCGACAGTTGCGATTATCGCAACGCGAACACAGTGCACGACCGCGGTCTTGTTCTGGAGGCGCTGCGGCGAGGACATTGCTGGCTGGGTTATGATCTGGCAGGCCCTACCGCGGGCTTCCGCTTCTGGGCCGATGGAGCTGCAGCTATTTCTGGCCGTGGCAGTGGGGCTCAAGCGTCGCAGCAGGTAGAAGATGACGCGCAGTTCGCGGTTATGGGCGACAAGGTACGTCTGGCGGCAGGCCAGGCCATGACATTGAACGTGCAGACGCCAGAGGCGGCAGAAATTCGCCTGTTGCGAAATGGGAGGTTAGTAACACAGGGCCGAGCCGATACCCTCTCATATCGAGTCCATGACCCGGGCGTGTACAGAGTAGAAGTCTGGAAGCATCGTTGGGGCAAACTGCGAGGCTGGATTTTCAGCAATCCGATATACGTGGAGGCCGCCGAGGGGACGACGCAGTAAAGGAGTCGTTTAGTTTCGCGACTTGGGCGTTCCCTTTCCCCAAACTTTTGGAATGGAAAGCGGCCGGCGCTGATCTCATTCTTTCAGCCGGTAGAAATATAGGCCGGCCAGCCCTCAGTCTCTGCGTGCAATAGCGCTAGCACCGTGTCTTCCAGAGATTGGGGATAGGAAAGATCATGTTGCTCTGCTAATTGGGGCGCATACCAGCGATAGAGCACGACCAGCGCGACCGCCTGACCGATCCAGTTTGTACTGCCTTCCGATGCGTGAGGCAGGGCTGGCTGGGAGTTTCCCAAACTTCTCTCGAACGCTTCCCTCTGTGCCTCCCCCAGGAACTGATTAATCCGCGCTTTTGCATGGGGACGGCTCGCGCCATTCAAGCAGACTACAAGGTCAATCAGGATAGTGCGCAGTTCAGTCATAAGGGCGTGGGCTGCCAGAGTTTCCCGCCGGTTCAGGACGGCTGGCAGCCGGGCCAACTGCAGCCAGAACTGGCCCAGTTGTCTGTTCACCTTGCTCGAATCAGGAGGATTCAGACCGGTTTGTCTGGCTGGAAATCTCCTGCGCCAGTCTTCGGAAAGGCGCTCAGCAATATATAGATAGTGGACTGGCTCGTTCCTGTTTGCCATCTCCCCTGCATTGGAAGATGCGACCCATTTTACTTCGAACTCAACACCTGCTGCCCTTGGGGATTCTGCCTGATCGTCGGAGCGCGACGCCCCCAGGCAGATGCCATTGACGGTCCCCCCGGTATCTGACTCGCGGTACTGCGCGAAATACCGGTTGCTTGCTCCCAGCGCCTTGTCCAGACAATTTCGTAGAACACAGTAGGGGCTTGACATATTTGCCAAGTTTCGAGCAGACCTGTTCCACAGCAGGCAGAGTTCTACGCTGCTCCAGCGGTCGGCATCGCCGCGTGCCAGGGAACCCGTTAACCAAATGGCTTCAATCGGTTCCAGGACCGCGAGACCAGGAACGAAGGCCTCGAGAAAAGCCAGGTGCCGCGGCAGTTTGGTGAAGGGCGACAGTTCGAGTTCAGAGAGCATGGAAACCTGGAAAGCTTGATTGTCAGTGGTACAGCGAGTATAGCACAGCCGTTGAAGGCAGTTCGAACACGGCGCCACTGGCCCATATATAAAGGTGGCCACCGGGCTGCTAACAGGGCATGCCATAACCAGCTCTTCATCTTCGCTATCAGTCAGGCATTGTGTTTGGGGATTTGGTCGGCAGCCGCACGGCAAGTTGAGGCGCACCGGCGGCATGCCACGATGGTGGAAAGAACCAATGCGGTGGGTAGACCGAGGGGGGCGTTGCGGGGGCGCAGCCCCTGCACAAGGGAGGCCGCTTGCGGCCGACCGCCAAGAATTCATTCTTGAAGGGAGAATGAACGCCTTTGCTCGCCTCGTTGAGAGTTGCGAATCAGTTGAGGCTGAGTTACTCCATATGTTGCGATATCGATGGTGACAGGTTGCACAGGTCGCGGCCAGAGTGGATGGCGCAGGCGGGGGACTTTACTGTGCCCATTCAGGTAGTGAAAGTGTCCATTGAACGCCCTCCAGATGGCGGTTCTTGTCGCAGTTGAACAGCTGAAGGCGACCGGCGTGTTGTGGAAGGCCACGGCGGCAAGATCGGCGCGTATGGGATTCTTCACTGGCTGCCAGGAACGACTGGGCCCGGGTTGGTTCACCTCTGGCAGGTGTGCCGCGATGAATGAGCGATCTTCTGTTATAATGGCAAGAGGAAGAATAGGGACGTCGGTACGCGCTGGGCAAACGACCAGCCCCATGTCGTACGCCTTTCACAGTTAGGCACGATATCAGTCCCTCATCATCTACAAGGAATTCACATGGCCGAGCGCAACCCGTTTAATGAACTGTTGGAAGATTTGGATGAAGATGATTGGGAGCAGATAGAAGAAGAGCTGCTTCACGATGACAATGGCCCGAGCGAGCCGGGGACGCCGCGTCAGGGGGGCGGCAATGGCGGGCAAGGCGGTGGTGGTGGGCGCCTGCTGTGGTGGATGCTTGTGCCGTTTCTCGTGCTAATTCTGTTCAACACAGTTCTTGGTTTTTTCACTGACTGGCTGTGGTATGACAGTCTTGAACTTACCTCCGTTTTCCTTACAAGGATTGGTGCGTCGCTCGGACTGTTCGCTGCCGGCGCGGTTGCCTTCTGGCTGATATTCGTGTTCAATGTTTTGCTGGTCCGACGCTTGAACCCCCAAGGACTGGCTGACACGCCACTGATGGAGGCAATGCAGGCTGTCGGCGTCCGACTAACGCCGATAATTCTGTTGGCGGGCGCGTTTTTCGCCTTTTTCATGGGAACGGGGGCATCCTCTGCGTGGGAAGAGCTGCTCCTCTACTTTAACCAGCAGCCGTATGGATTGACCGATCCCATTTTCGACCGTGATGTCAGCTTTTTCCTGTTCACTTTGCCTATCTGGCAGTTTCTGCGCGGCTGGTTGATGACGGCATTTGTTATCACACTGATCGGAACAGGGCTGGCGAGCGGGATCGGCTGGCGGGGCTGGAGCGCGCCAGCTCCGGTGCGCGCGCATTTGAGCTTTTTGGGCGCGCTGGTGCTGCTGTTAATCGCCTGGCAGTACCGGCTGGACGCGTTAGGGCTTGTCTATAGCCACCGCGGCGCGGTCTTCGGCGCGGGATACACCGATGTTCATGCCCAGCTGCCGGCGCTTAACATCCTGGTCTTCGTAACAATATTCGCGGCGTTGCTCTTGCTGATCAACGTCTTCTTGCAGCAGGCCTGGCGAGCGATTGTTGTCGTGATCGTCGGCTGGATAGCGATTTCCGCCCTGGCAGGCAACATCTATCCCAATTTGGTCCAACGATTTCAGGTCAACCCGAATGAGTTTACGCGCGAACGGGAATACATTGGACACAATATCGAGTTTACCCGCGCTGCGTTCGGCCTGGACATTATCGTAAACGAGAATTTCGACGCCGAGAGCGAGTTGACCGCTGAAGAACTGCTGAGCCAACCCGATACGGTTCGGAACATTCGTCTGTGGGATTACCGCCCTTTGCTCCAGACCTATAACCAGGTGCAGGCTTTGCGCCAGCAGTACCAGTTTACTGACATCGACATAGACCGCTATGACATCGACGGTGAGCGGCGACAGCTCATGCTCTCGGCGCGGGAACTGATTCCTGAACAGTTGGAGCAGCCCGCACAGACCTGGGTCAACCGTAAGCTTGTCTATACGCATGGCTACGGTGTAGCTGCGTCGCCTGTCGCCGAGATCACTCCGGACGGGTTGCCGACATTTGTGCTGCAGGACCTTCCGGTCCGAGGTATTCTGGAGGTAACCCGACCGCAGATTTACTTTGGCGAACGCACCAATGAGTACGTAATCGTCAAGACGGCGACTGAGGAATTCGATTATCCCAGAGGCGAAGGCGGCAACGTCTTTACAACTTTCGACGGAGATTCCGGGATCCCTATCGGCGGATTCCTTCCCCGTTTGGCTTTTGCGATTCAGTTCGCCGATGTGAACCTGTTTATCAGCCAGGAGCTGACCTCCGAAAGCCAGATTCTGTGGCGGCGTAATATACTAGAGCGCACGCGGGAGGTAGCTCCCTTCTTGCGCTTCGATTCCGATCCGTACATTGTGGTTGGCGGAGACGGTCACCTCTACTGGTTCCTTGATGCTTATACAGTCAGCGGTCGATTCCCCTATAGCGAGCCAAGCCAGTATGGGTCGAGGACGGTTCCGGCAGGGTTCAACTACATTCGCAATCCGGTCAAGATCATAATCGACGCCTACACGGGCAATATGGACTTCTATCTGGTAGAGCCGGATGAGCCGATTGCGGCCGCGTATGCCCGTATCTTCCCAGATCTCTTCACTTCATTTGAGGAGATGCCCGAGGACCTGAATGCGCACATCCGCTATCCCAATGATCTGTTCAGCATCCAGGCCAGCGTTTTTCGCACCTACCAGATGACGGAACCGACCGACTTCTACAATCGCGAAGACGTTTGGGCGTGGCCGGAAGAGATTTTCGATAACCAGTCGCGACCGATGGAACCGTACTACGTGCTGATGGAACTGCCCGGCAACGACGAGCTGGACTTTATCCAGATACTTCCCTTCACACCAGCCAATCGTGAGAACATGATTGCCTGGCTGGCTGCGCAGAACGATCCGGATAAATATGGTGAAATGCTCGTTTACCGCTTTGGCAAGGACTCGCTCGTTTTCGGCCCCAAACAGATTGAGGCTCGAATTGACCAGGATCCTGTGATCAGTTCGCAGCTCAGTCTTTGGAATCAGCAGGGCAGCCAGGTTATCAGAGGAAACCTGCTGGTAATTCCAATCGGGGAGAGCCTTCTGTATGTCGAACCTCTCTATATTCAGGCTGCAACCGGTAAGATTCCGGAGCTCAAGCGCGTGATTCTCGCTACCTCAGAACGCGTTATCATGGCTGAAAACCTTGGACTGGCGCTGGCGGAACAGTTCGGGCAGGACATTCTTGCGGAGGCGAAACTTGCGGAACTGGCGCTTACGGGGAACGGTGAGCTTCCGGCTTCAGTCTCTACAGAGACTGAAGAAGCCGGCGCCGTCGACTTGTTGGGGTCGACGCTCCAGGAGCTGATTCTGGAGGCGAATAGCAGTTACAGTCGGGCGCAAGACGCCTTGCTGGAAGGCGACTGGGCTGCTTACGGCGCTGAACTGGAATCGCTGCAGAGGGTCCTGGAACGGATGGTAGAGGTGAGTGGTATTTCACCTGATCCGACGCCCACGCCTCTGCCCTTGCCTACGCCGACGCCGGCTCCTGAGGGAAATTCGGGTTAGATTGGAGACCAGCTGACTTCGGGAGCAAGCTTCGACCTGGCTCTTAGCGTCTGGTCGGGTGACAGTGTTGCGAATGGTCGGTTTGGTTGACGCGATCATCGTGAAAGCAAGAGATACAATGTGGAGCCGGCCACAGTATGGCTTTGCGCTAGTCTCGGGTTGAAGTTCGGAAAGCGTGAAGCGATGCCGTCGACTCCATTCAGCGCGCATCACGACCCGCTATTGGGGCGGCCCAATGGATACACTGAAGCTCTCGCTGCGATTGGCTTGAGAAGAGAGCTGGTCGTTTTGACCAAGCGAATTGATCTTGAATGCCGCGATCTCACTGAAGTGTCCGTGGTAGATTCTTCTTGAGCGTAATTAGTCCTGGTGTCAAGACATTAACCGAACTTGAGTGAACCTCAACCAATTCGAGGCAAGCAGAAAATGACTGAGGATCTGTCCTCACCACCGCCAACCGTTCAAGAGGTCCTGGAAAGTACTGAAAGAGAATGGACCGCGTTGCAGGCGTCCTTTTCAGACTTGGACGACAGCCAGATGACCGTCGCCGGCACTGAAGGATGGTCGGTCAAGGACGAGCTTGCGCATGTGGCCGCATGGGCAAGGGGGCTGGCGGCCCTGGTGAGAAAGCAAGGGCGCTATCCGCCGATGGGCCTGCCCGAAGACGCCGCCCCAAACACGGTCGGCATCGAGAAAATTAATCAGATGATTTTCGAGCGGAATCGAGACCGGCCGTTGAATGAGGTACTGGCCGAGCTTGAGGCCGCGCACCTGGATGCCCTACGTGCCGTCTCTGAATTGTCCGACGAAGATCTGTTGCGCCCCTTTGACGACTACCAACCCCAGGACAGGCGTCCTGACGGCCACATACCTATTTTGTGGCTGATTGCCGGCAACACATACGGGCACTATGCCGAGCACAGAAAAACCATCACCGATTTGTGGAGCAAGACATGAACGCGAAGAGGAAGGTTGTCGTTACAGGCGCATCGGGCTACATCGCAAGTCTGTTGTTGCCCGCATTTCGCGAGCGGTACGACCTTACATTATTGGACGTGAAGACGGTTGACCGCGACGGAAACGAGGTGGAAGGGGTTCAGATCGCCGACCTGATGCAACGCGATCGGGAAAGCTACCGCCATCACTTCAGCGGCGCCGATGCAATCGTCCACTTGGGGTTTACGCGAGCGGCTGACAAGTCTGATTCAGTCCAGGACTTTTACGCAGAGTTGTCCAATGTGGAAATGGCATTCCACGTTTACCAGACGGCCCTGGAAGAGGGCGTGCGGCGTGTAGTCGTGGCCAGCTCCAACCATGCTGCGGACTACTATGAGCCACTGATTCTTGATAAGAAGTGGGACATTGTAACGCCGGAAATGAGACCGTTTTCCGATAACTTCTATGGTTGGGCCAAAGAGGCGTATGAGCATCTGGGATTTGTCTACGCAGTGGGGCGGCTGCAGTATCGCGGCGTAAACGTCGATGAAAGTACGAACCATTCTCTCGAAAACGTGCAGGTCCGAATCGGCGGTCCCAGGGAAGACGATTTGGACCGAATCGAGCCAGGGGACCTGCGGCGGATGATCAGGGGCCTGGGCGTTTACATAAGCCAGCGCGACCTGCAACAGCTGTTCATCAAGAGCATCGAAGTCGAGGACATTGGCGACGAACAGGACGTCCCGTTTCAGGTGTTCTATGGAATCAGCGGTAATTCCCAGGCTTTCTGGAGTATCGTTAACGCACGCAAGGTGATCGGATACGAGCCGGAGGACAATAGCGAGTACCGATTCAGCGACCAGATACATGATCATGTCCGGGCCGCGCAAGAAAAAGAGCAGTAAGTTCGAGTGTAGTTATTGGCGGCGCTAGGCCGCGGGTTCGAGCACGGCGACCGACTGGGCATTGTCCAGCGCGTTCTCGTCGCCCAAGGCAAGAAAATGGTAGCGGCCTGCCAGCCATTCCTCCAGTTGGTCGCAGTAGTGATCTGAACCGGGATGCCCGGACTGGCCCTGTGACTCGACAGCCCACATCCCGTCTTCACCCAGGTCGCTGATGAGCCGGTAGTTGGCGCCTGTCAAGGCCCCCCAGTTTGGATCGAACCCAGTATTGCAGACGGTCACACCGTTGCCGCCCACAGGCAGGCCGCCGCGATCGAGCAGTGTGCCCAGGTCGCCTCGACCCGACAGGACGTGGCGCAGTTGGACTTTATGCAGTTTCCCCCATGCCCAGTCGGACATGTCAGGCCCCAACCGGCTTTCAATCTCTGCCAAAGCAGTTGATAGCGCGTCGACCATAGACATTTCTCGATCTGAGTCACTACCAAACCAGTCGGCGACGTTCTCGTATATCAGGGCCCCCGCCAGTCCACCGCAAGTGCCGGAGAGCGCAGCCGCCAGTTCTTCTTCGAACCTCTCAGCGGCGACGTTGCTGCACCAATTGTTGAAAAAGGCTTCGAATATCAGTGCAGCGGCCGAGTCGGGGGCCATGTTGCGATCCCAGGCTTGCAGAAGCCTGGCCGCTTCGAGGACACGGGATTCGCTTTTCTCCTGCAGGACGGGCAAAAGCCCGGGCAAGGCTTCCTCGGCTCGTAGTGTGCGCGTGTCCTGTTGCATCTCCGCGAAAGTTTCCATGGAAAATCCGTCGTGCGCTTGGATCATTTGGCGGATTCGACGCGCTCTGTGTCCGCTCGCCCAAGTTCCGGACAGCGGGTAGGGGAAGTCGTTGGGAGCGACCCGGTTGTTGGCGGTGGCTACCCAGCCCCTGTTGGGGTCTTGAAGACGGGGCATCTGTTCGAATGGGATGACGCCCTGCCACTGGTGGGCAGGATCCCAACCTGGGCGGTATCCCCGTTCCCAGACTCTTCTAACGGGAATGCCGCCGACGGCCTGGTAGCCGAAATGTCCACTCGTGTCGGCAACGACTAAGCTCCAGGTGGGCACGCGCCAGGTACGCGTCGCCGCGCGCAATTCCTCTACAGAACCGGCGCGGTCGATGCCCAGAAGTGATGTGAGCCATCCACAGTCGGAATGGCCCAGCCAGCGCAAGGAGACCGGGCCGGTTGCGGATGCTTCGGGAGGCAGGATTTCGTCAACGATGGGGCCGTTGCGAGAAAAACGGACTGTTTTGCGGATCGAGCGTTCGCCCCGAACCTGGATCGTTTCCTCTAGCGTGCGCTCCGGTTCCCACTCGCCGTCGTAATGGAAGCAACCGGGCTTAAGGTGATCTGTCCGCTCCTCGTATAGGTCGCGTTGTGAACAGATGTTGTTCGTGATGCCCCAGGCAACGCGCCGGTTGCGCCCGAACATGACCGCGGGCATGCCGGCGTAAGCCATTCCGGCTACGTCAAAAGAGCCGCCTGTCAGCTGCACCTCGTACCAGCAGGAGACGGCGGCAAAGGCGATATGTGGATCGCTGGCGACCATCGGCAGCCCGGACTGCGTGCGGGCACCGCCCACAACCCAGTTGTTGCTGCCTTGGCCCTCCTGCGGGTCGCCCACAGTTGCGCCGACGGCGGCAGTGCCGCTCTCTGCGGCCGGGTAGGAGCCGGCTGGCAAGATGCTTTCTGCTTCGGCCTCGCCTGTGAGAAAGGCTTGATAAAGGTTGTCGTCATCAAGTGCCCGGCTGGCCATTTCTGGCCCGACGATCACGGGGAAGCGGACCGTCAGATAGTATCTGAATTCGGCGGCGATCGCGAGGCAGTCGACTGGCAGCCACTCTTCCGGCTCATAGTCCAGCAGCGCGAACTCGACCGGCAGGTTCCCGCTCGACTGTTCGATCAGAGCGTTGACGCCATCGGAAAACTTTTGCAGCAGCGTGCGCGTTTCAGCCGGTGTGAATTTCCATTCAGAGGCTGCGATGCGGTTGAGCCCGACGGTGCGCGCAACCGTGTCCAGCTGCACACCGTCCTGGCCCAGGATTTCCGCCAGGCGACCGTGGCCTCTGCGCCTAAGATAGTCCAGCTGAAATAGCCGGTCCTGGGCCATGGCATATCCAAAGCCGAAGAACAGATCCTCGTCATTTTCGGCGAGTATGTGCGGGACGCCCCAACGGTTGCGGGCGATTTGGGTTTTGGCGTTCACCCTGGTCGGATGAACTGAATCCAAATCGGGGCTTCGGCGCCTGGTTTCTGCCTTCCACCATTGGTCGAACTCCGCGCTCGACAACCCGTTTGCGTTACACAGGGCGGCTATGGATTCGCCCGCGCCAAGTCGTTTCAGCAGTTCTGTGGAGTTGACTGCCATGTGAAATTCCTCCCGGGAAAAGGGGTGTTTAGTCGGGACCTACCTGGATTGCCGAGGGAATTGAGGCCGGATACTTTGCAGCGTGAAGTAGTGAAAAAGCAGAGAACCTCCTGACGGAGGTTCTTGCGACCGAACTGTGCGCGCCAGGCAGGACTCGAACCTGCGACCTTCGCCTCCGCAGGGCGACGCTCTAATCCACTGAGCTACTGGCGCATAAGGCGGGGAGGGAGGGATTTGAACCCTCGAGGGACATTGCTGCCCCTACCCACTTAGCAGGCGGGCGCACTCGACCAGGCTATGCGACCTCCCCATTCTGTAAATGTTGGCTGTACCAGGCGGAGGGAGAGGGATTCGAACCCCCGGTGACATTACTGCCACAGTTGTTTTCAAGACAACCGCCTTCGTCCTCTCGGCCATCCCTCCGGGCCAGGACTTGCCAGCCATTGACCGGATCAGTATATACGCTATGCAGTCGGCGTGTCAAATAATATGGGCCAGCTCCTGGCAGATAATTTGTTGCGTTCAGCGACCGCGGGCCAAGGCGCGTATCAGACCATAACAGGACTCCCCCCCGTGTCTATGGGAGGGACCGGACGGCCTGAGACCTTGCCCTGCACCTCATCTTATTTCCAATTCGCCGCCAAGATAGCTGTCCAGTACTTCGGGCAGTTTGATGCTGCCATCGGCCTGCTGGTAGTTTTCCATGAGCGCGATGATCACTCGAGGCAGGGCCAGTCCCGAACCGTTTAGTGTGTAGACGAATTCCGGTCTCGCCCCTTCGCGCGGGCGGTAACGAATGTTTGCGCGCCGCGCTTGAAAATCGCGGAAGAGCGAACAGGAGCTGACTTCCAGCCACTCCTGGCAGCCTGCGGCCCAAACTTCGAGGTCATACTTGATGGAGGCGACGAACGAGAGGTCTCCGGTGGCGATGGCGACCCGCCGGTATGGCAGGTCAAGCCGCTCCAACAAAACCTCGGCGGCGCGGGTGAGCTTTTCCAGTTCGTCTCTTCCTGCCGCCGGCTCGACGAATTTTACCATCTCGACCTTCTGGAACTGGTGCACACGTTTTATGCCGCGCACATCCTTGCCAGCCGACATTTTTTCACGGCGGAAGCAGGGCGTGCTGGCAACGTAATTGAGCGGCAGCGTGCCTGGTTCCAGAATCTCGTCGCGGTGCAGGTTGGTGACCGACACCTCGGCGGTGGGGATGAACCAGTAGTCCTCTTCAGCATCGCGGTACAGGTTGTCACCGAATTTGGGCAGGTTGCCGGTACCCTCCATCGCATGTCCGCGCACCATCATGGGCGGGTACACCTCGGTGAAGCCGTGCTCGTTTATGTGTATGTCGAGGAACCAGTTTGACAGAACGCGTTGCAGGCGGGCGCCGGCGCCTTTGAGGAAGTAGGCCCGACTGCCGGCTGCGGCGACGCCGCGTTCGAAGTCGATTATGTCCAACTGTGTACCCAGGTCCCAATGAGGCAGAGGGGTAAAGTCGAACTTGGGCATATCGCCCCATTGGGTCAGGACGACATTCCCCTCTTCATCAGGGGCAACGGGAACGTCGGGGTCGGGCAGATTGGGGATGCGCATCATGGCGTCATGGAGGGCGCCGTCTACGCGACGCAACTCTTCATCAATCTGCGAAATTTCATCACCTATCTGGCTCATTCGCTGCTTGAGCGCGTTAGCCTCTGCGGCTTTCTTCTCGCGGAAGAGGGCACCAATCTGTTTGGAGCCGGCGTTGCGCTCTTCACGCAGCTTCTCCCCTTGCTGTAACAGGTTTCGCCGCTCGCCGTCCAACTGCAGTGCCAATTGCCAAGGTGCATCGACGTCATTCAGCTTTACCATCGCCTCGGCCAGGGCAGGTTGGTTCTCACGCATCCATCGAATATCCAGCATTTCAAGCTCCTGCAAAGTAGTTGTTCGGCGACGATTGGCCGTCACCCGCCAAAATAGAAAATCCTCTCGCCGGTTCAGGACGAGAGGACCCGTGGTGCCACCTGAGTTCGCAGACTAAAATGTCTGCCTCATTGCGCCGTTAACGGGGCGGTACCGTCCGGCATTTTGGTGCCGGATGCTCGTGGGGCGCTATACCGTTCGTGTCCTGTTGCCTCGCAGCGGCCGGCAACTCTCTGAAAGGTCGAGCGAACGGTCCGTTTCCCCAGTCACAGCAGTAATTATTCCCAATGCGGGCAGCGTATCACAAGCCATTAATCTGTGTCAATTTTTGTCGGGGCGGCCGCGGTAGTGAGACCGCGGTCACCGATTCGAGGGAAGTGCAAGATTGGCGAGGTCGACCAACTGGATCAGCGCCAACGGGCCGTCGCTGCGAAAGCAGCGTTGCGGCGACACTGGCAGTTGCGATGCCAACCAATCGACAACGGAATCGGGCATCGCTGTCTCCACTTCCAGCCGGGCGACAGGTAGAGCAAGTTGCTGATGGCGCAGTCCCCTGCTCTGCGCCTCCAATTCGTCTCCATTTCCAGCGCCGCTCGATGCGCGCAGAACGCGGAAAAGAAAAACGCTTTCGATCTGCATTCCAGGAAAGAGTTCATCCAGAAAACCGGCCACCGCGTCTTCACTCCAGATGAACAGGCGCAATTCTGATGACGAGGGCACCGAAACGAAACGGGACATGAGCCGGGGAACTTTTATGCGGGCGTAAGAGAGTGGCCCCATGCCGATGTCAGGGCTGCTGAGATGCACCAGGAGGTTGATGCTGTGGGAACTGATGAAAGGGAAGGGGTGTCCGGGGTCAACGGCCAGTGGCGTTAACAGTGGGTACAGTTGCTGGCGAAAGAAGAGGCGCAGGTATTCATGCTGTTGCCTGTCCAGTTCATTGGGTCTTCGTATGCCTATGCGAAATTGGTCCCTCAGCGCCGGAAACAGGGATTGGTTGAGATCCACAAAGGCCTGCTGCAAGAGAGGATCAAGCTCCGCGGCAATCGCGTCCTGTTCGGCATCTGCCAGTGTGGGCGCCTGTACCACAAAGTAGTGATCCAGAACCGAGGCAAGCAGACCCAGTATCCGGAGTCTCTCCAAAAGGGGGCATTCCTGGTTCTGGCTCTCCTCCAAGAGGTAAGAGGCTTCAACGATTGGCGCTGGCTGTTGGGCGGTTTTCAGGCGGCTCTTGAGCCCGGCAGCCAGTGTTCTGGCGCGGTCGACACCTTCGTCGTCTACTGGCTCCGCGAACGCAGGCAGGTGTGTGTCTGAACTGGCCGTCGCATAAGGGTGCGCAGTGAAGGGCTGATTCCCGTCTCGCAGGTTTCGAGTCATGTGAGGTGGTTAAATCTCTTTGGCAACAAACTCGATCAGGATGGTGAACTCGTCATTTACCGTGAGCGTGTTGGCGAAGTTGGGGGGATCAAAGCCCAGGTCAGTCATTCGCAATCCGGTCTGCATCGTGCCACTGATTGTGCTCCCTTGCAGGCGGGCCGAAACATCCCAAGTGGCAGACAGGGTGATGCCTCGCAGTGTCAGGTCTCCTTCCAATTGGAAACTGGTTTCTTCACCTTCCTGGTAGTCCGGCGGCCCTTGATTGACCCTTGTGGCGACGAATACGGCCAGCGGGAATCGGTCTGACTCCAGTGCGTTCTCCCGAATCCAACCATCGCGCAGGACCTGATCGGTGCGCAAGGTCGGCAGATAGACCGCGAAACGGTTAGGCCCGATTGCAGAGTTGTTCAGATCGATCTGAAATAGACCGTCGAGGTCCTGCGATTCGCCTATTACCTTGGTCTTGCCGATTTCGAGATTGTACTTACTGGCAGCGCCGGCGAAGAGCTCTTCGTCGACGACATAGGCGGCCTTCGACTCGTCCGCGACTATACGAAACGTTCTCCATGTCTCCTCTTCGCTAATAGCGACCGGTTTCAACGCAGCGAACGCTGCCGCGGCTTCGGGCGATACGGTCGCCCTATCGGAAGATTCCTCTTCTTGCGGTGAAGAAGAGGGCGTCGATTGGATCGGCGCGGGCTCGGAACGGCGATTAAAGCAGCCGGAAGCTAGCAGTATGGTCAGCAGCAGAAAGTAGGTTAGCGTGTTCACTTTCATGTAAAAGGTACCATCAGTGGCTTAAGTTCTTTCCCACGCCGGGCTCGCCGGATGCGGTTGAATAGTTTAATGCGGGGGCGGTTCCGGCGCGCTCGGTTGCTTGTAAATGGGTACGCCGCCGGACAGATAGGGAGGCAGCTCTTCGCCTTCTCCGAATGCTGCCAGGAGCTGGCGGACAAATAAGGAATAGAAGCCTTCATGGCGGAAAGAGGGTTCGGATTCCCAGACTGCCAGACCGCTCTTGAAGCCGAACTCCTCAAATGATGCAACAAAAGGGCCGTTCTTGGCAATGATGTGCATGGGCGTGTCCCAGCCGTCCTCTCGCCGGGAAACTCGGGGCGGCTGGTGATCGCCTACAATTACGAAGATTGCCTCGTCGTCAGGTTCGGTGAGGATGAAGTCGGTGAGCATCTCAAGTTGATACTCGATAGCGTTCCAGTAGTTGAGACGGCGTTCGCTGTGTTCTATCAGTTCTGTCGAAGGCGGCGGCGCAGGTCCCGGTCGGTTAAGCAGCCGCCACGACTGAACCAGCTCGGGTTGCGGTGTCCAGGGGTAGTGGGAGTTCTGCGTAATTGTGAAGAAAAGGTAGGGTCCATCCGTCTCTTGGCGCATGGTCTCGCGGGCGAAATTCAGTGCGTACTGGTCTGGCGGCGCCGGACCCCAACCATATTCGGGACCGACGAAGTTCAGATCTTCATATTGCAGCCAGCGGTCTACCCCGTAGAAGGAGACATATTTCTCCCATTGGGACTGCGGCAGTCCCATCGATAACGCAGTAAGGCGGTAGTAGCGATAGCCCTGGTCCTTCAGGAATCTGCCCAGGTCCGGGTATTCCTCGTTCTGATATCTGTCCAACAGGGCATAGTATTGGGGGTCCGAGCTAACGCGCAGGCCGAAGAGCGCGCTTGTGTATGACATCCAGGAACCGCCTCCCCAGGTGGGCGCGAGGCTGCGGGCCGAAGCGACATGCCAGCCGGCGGCGGCGAGCTCTGCGTCCAGTCGCTGGGTTAGCGCCTTGTACGCCACCCACCAGTCAGTTCTCTTGTAGAGTACTGTACCGTACGACTCACTGAAAATGATATAGATGGGAGGTTGTTTGGCCAGACTGTATTGGCTGTAGTCGTAGGCATGACGCAGGTTTAGGCTCTCAGTCTGCTTGACACTCTCATACATGCGCCGCGATTCGGAGACGTTTCGGACCAGTTTGGCGGCCATGCTGCTGAAAACCATTTCCGGACGGAATATCCTGTCTGGAATGAAGATCGACTGGGTGACCACGATGCCGGCCAGCATGCCCAGAATGGCGCGCGTGGATAGACTTGGGCCTACGTCGGGCAATGTAAACCGGGCCAGCCGCGCGACCAGGGCTGCCCCGCCAATGATGAGCAGAACGGTTCCCGCGACAAATGCGGTTGTTACGCGGGCGTTTTCGAGGAAGAAGCTGAACCCTTCGGTTGCCATTCGCAACTGCGTGTAAAAGACAGGCTCGAGACTGAAGAAAGTGAAGGTCGCGCCTTCATAGAGGTAGTAGAGGAAAAAAAGTACGTATGCGAGAACAAAGGCGAAACGAATTCCGCGTTTACGCAGCCGGGGCCAAAATGCCCAGAATGTGACAAAGAGCACGATTTCGGAGTTGAACCGCAGCAGATCAGGTTCTCTACGCCATACGAAAATCTGGTTCCAGACCTGATCCAGGGGAATCCCGGCGAGTTGGAAGGTCGGCAGTACGGACCCATCCTCACGGTCCATCAAGACGACCGGAAGATATAGCAAAGCATGGAGAGTGAAAAAGGTGGCCCAAAAGGCCAGGTCGACGTGGGTACGCTTGCGAGGACCGCGATCCGAACCAACGAAGCGGGACCTGAAGGGTAAGGAACCAAAACGCGCGTTTCCTACGCTGTTCGCAGGAATCCGGGTCTTCTCGGCGCGTTCAGTTCTGCGCATGGGTGCACTGATGGATGTTACTGCTCTGACCAGGCATGGGGCAGAAGGCCGGATGCGATAGCCTGTTCCACAACCGCGGTGACGGCTTGCCCGAGCGCTTCGGAGCAGAGCGACACTGGTGACATGCGCTCTTTCACTTGGGACACTGTGACCTGGTTCTCCTGCCAGGTAATGCCCCCGGAATGATAGTTGTGGAGCAGAGGCATGAGCCGGTCCAGCGCCAATGCGAAACGGGCCTCGGGTGTCTGCTGACTCTCAAACTCCTCCCAGAGTTCGATCATTTCGGAGGCCTGGTCAGCCGGCAGCAGGCCGAATATGCGATTGGCTGCCGTGCGCTCGCGTTCTGCCTTTCCGTCATGGCCTTCGGTGTCATAAGCATAGGTATCGCCGGCGTCGATCTCAACGATATCGTGAATCAGAACCAATTTGAGAGTGTGAAGCAGGTTGGCAGGTTCGTCGGCGTGCTCAGCTAACACCATTGCCATTATCGCCAGATGCCAGGAGTGTTCGGCGGAATTCTCACGTCGATGGTTTTCCAGGAGTAGTGAACGGCGCAGTACGCCTTTCAGCCTGTCGATTTCTAGAATGAACTGCAACTGTTGTGCCAGTCGAATACTATTCATGTTGATGCGGGCCGCGCCTTCTGTGTTGAATCGCAGAGACTGTGCGGGCGGTATGCCTGCCAGTAGCCTTCCATGCGACCTATGAACTGATTTGCACTCTCTACATAGATGCGCTCGGCTAGCGGGGCAGCGGCCTGGCGCAGGCGGCTCCGTTCTCGAGCGGTGATCGCAAAGAGCAGGTCAGCATTTCTCTTGTCGGTTTTTCCCATCTCTTGAACAAGCGGCGCCTCTTGCAGTACAGCCAGATCGTGCTCTTCGCCCAGTCTGTCGGCCAACCGGTCGCAGTCCTCCGCCAGAACTTTCATCATCGCCGGCCAGAGTGGCTTCAAGATCTGAAATTGGTGCCAAAGATATTTGACCCGTTTGCGCCAGTAGTGGAAATTCTCGGTTGTCGGGTGGGAGTAAGCGCTACATTTTTCTTTCAGGCCGCGTCGATAGGTCCTGCGAAGCCCGGAGGCAATAAGTGAAAATTCGGAATTGCGGAACTGCAAGTCCTCTGCCCTATGCCGCGCTTCTCTTAGCCTTTCGATCACTGTTGGGAGCAGCTGTTCGTCGCCGGCGACCGCTTTGAGGACGGCACCGTGCTTCTCCACCAGCGATCGCCGCAGACGCCAGAAGGAAGCGTCATTCAGCTGCTGGCCATACCGCCGCCGCAGCATATCAATTGTTTCGATTTCGACGGCGCTGTCCCGAACAGGGGAGAGGATACGGCCCTGGTCGCGGAAGAACTCGTTCTCGGCTCGATAAGTTGGGGCCGTTAGTGCGCCGCGCGAGAGCCTTAACACTGCTCGTACGCGCTTGAAGCGCTTGCGCGCCTCGTGTATCCCATCATTCAGGTTATCTTCGCGAGCCAATTGAAGAATAGCCCCGTCGATCTGGTCGAGAACGATTCGGCGCAGCGAATCGGACGGAGCTTCGTTTGGTATGAGCGCAAAAGTCATCGGGGATTATGCCTGGAGAGCATGGCCGACCGGAAGTTCAGGATTATGATGCGGCATCCTCCAGTTTCGCAAATAGGTCGCGGAAGATACCATCACGGTCCACATATCTGGCACAGGAAATAGTAGGACGGTTTTCGTCAAAGTCCCATGTAATCGCATCGGTCAGGCGCGGCGAGATGACCATTTCCATCTGGGCCCACTCCGAATTCACCAGCCACGCCAACGGCGCCAGATCCCAAATGTGTTTGGAAAAGGCGAATTGGTCGGGACGGTAGTCGTTGTAAATCTGGTAGAGATAGTCGCCGATCGCGCCTCTTCCTTTCACGTGTGCGGCAATCTCGGGCTGCGTTGTATGCAGGTGGGAGACGACCCCCATGCAAGGGAAGCGCACCAAGGGAACACCACAGTCCAGAACGATGCGGCTTGCAACCGGGTCCTGGCGCAGGTTGAACTCTTTCGTATCGGGCCAGTGGCGTGCATGTCCGCCCAGCCAAAGCAAGACGATACGCTCCCGAATTGCCGGCTCCAGCAGCAGAGCGGAGGCAACATTGGTGATGGCGCCGATGGCGACAACATAGAGGGGATCATCCTGAGATGAGGCCAGAGCCCTTTCGATGAGGTCGGCGGTTGCCTGGCTCTCAACCGGCGGCTCTCCTTCCTTCATCCACTTGGTTGCTCCCCGCATTACGAATCCATCGCCTGGCGTGTCAACCGAAGGCAGACGCGCCAAGAGACGGTGAATCTCCTCAAAGCTCTTTTCCATGCCGTCAGCCGGGCTGGAGGAACGATTGTTATGGAAAGGCGCGGCATGGAGTGCTTCTACGGTCATCGCCTCGGGCGACAACAGCGCATAAACGACGGCAAACTGGTCGTCGATCTCGTTGTAGGTATCTGTGTCCAGAACTATCCGAACCGGCCTGGAGGGGTGTTCAAGCCGGTCTCGCAGAAGCTGAGAATTGAGTGGTGGAAAATGCATAGAGTGGAAGTCCAAGGTGGTAACTGCTGTTTCCGGTTCCGAATAGGCTGCGGCGCTGCGTACCAACTAATCCTAAGCTGCGAGCCGGTTTACCATTTCCAGCATGGCTGTCATATATCCGATAGCATAGGCGCGGCCGCGGTGCCCCCATTGCGTGTCGTCAACCATGGCTGGCACGTGATCGGTAATCATGAATCCGGTGAATCCCACCTCCTTCAAGGTCTTCATTACCTCAAAGGGATTGACATTTCCCTCATTGATGAAGCACTCATGGAAGTTGGGCACGGTGCCCTGGACATCGCGAAAGTGGACGTAGATGATGCGGTCGCGGCCGCCAAAGTGGCGGATGGCTTCGAGGACATAGTCATGGCCGTTCATCTCGGACCAGCAGCCCATACAGAAATCGAGCCAGTGATTGGGGCTGTCGAAACGGTCTATGGCCCGCTTGAAGCCTTCAAAACTGCCGAAGATGCGGGCAACGCCGCCCAAAGACTCCACCGGAGGGTCATCTGGATGGAGAGCAAGGGTGACGCCTGCCTCTTCGGCAACCGGCAGAAGCCGCTCCAGGTAGTATTCATAATTGGCCCACATTTCATCTGCGTCGAAGACACGTTCGTGCGTAAGCTCATTTGGGTCATGCTCCGCCAAATTGAACCGAGTGCCGCGGGCCCCTCCTCGCAGCACCGCCGGCTCCAGCGTGCGCCAGACCGAGTTAGGCATCCAGTGGTATCCGAGGATCGGAATCCCGGCTCTTCCCATATTGCGGACTGTCGTCTGCATGTGGGCTATCTGCTCATCACGTCCCGGCAGGCCCAGCATCGCCTTGTCATAGAAACTGACGGGCACATTTTCCAGGCAGATCAACCGCAGGCCAGCGGCTTCGGCGCGATCCGCGGCCTCCTTCAGGTCTTCGTATTCCCACTGCTTTTCGCCGGGGAGGCGGGGCGTGTTCATCAGGAAATCATCGGCGCCCAACTGCTTGATGAACGCCAGTTTTTCGTCGGTCAGCTCGTTGAATTGGCCTAAGCCAATTCGCATTTGCGGCGTCATGGGATAGATCCTTTCATCTGAAGGGCGCGGGCCCTGGCATCTGGCGCCCGCTGACTCTTACGGGCAATCTGGTAGGGTCTAGAGGGACCTGGCCATGCATCCAGGCTTGCCTCAGGGCACTGGACTATGAAGGGAATTCTAAGCTGGCACCGGTGGCGACAGGCGGGCCAGCAATTGCTCTTGTTCGGCCTTGGTCAGATCGACCAGAGGCGGGCGAACGCGGCTCCAACCTTTTCTGCCGGTCTGGTCGGCGACGATCACCTTTAGTGACGCGATCATGTTGTAGCCTGAATCGAGTATGGCGTCACGAACCCAATTTGTTCGGTTCTGGCGCTCCTCGGCGTCGGCCGCCTGCCAGTTGTCGTAGAGGTCGCGAATGACGTGGGGCAATACATTTGCCATGCCGGAGATACAGCCGCCGCCTCCTCCCTGCATATTCTTCAGTAGCAAGGCCTCGGTGCCGCAGAAAACTGCAAAGCCGGGAAAGTTTCGCGCCACTTCATGCAGTCCCAGCAGGTTGTTTTCGTCACCGGAGCTGTCCTTCACGCCGGCAGCCTGGCCAGGGTACGCTTGCGCCAGCCTTGTAAGCAGAGACGGGCTAAGGGGAATGCCGCTCACTTGGGGGATGTGGTAGAAGTACATTCGCAGCCGCTCGTCGTTGACGCGATCGAATATTGCCGCGAACGAGCGAAAGAGGCCTTCTTCGGAAACGCCCGGATAGTAAAAGGGAGGCAGGGTCAGGGCGCCGCGGCAACCCGATTGAACCGCGTGTCGGGTCAGATCGGCGGCTTCGAAGATCGAGGCTGCCCCGGTGCCCACGACCAGTTTACTGGCCGGAATGCCGGCTTCGATAACTGCATCGACCGCGGCCATGCGTTCTGTCGCGGCAAACGATGTTGCCTCACTGTTGGTGCCGAATAGCACCAGTCCGTGACAGCCTCCTTCCAGCAGGCGTTTACAGAATTCAATATAAGCAGGCAGGTCGATGGACAGGTCGGCGCGGACGGGCGTCAGGGTAGGCGCAAAGACGCCTCTAAGCGAGAGTTCAGACATACCTTGGTCCCTCTTCTCCTGATGGCTCAGATGTCAGCTGGTAAGGAAATATAGTCTCCTACATGTTACGACCTGCGGGTCGCCATTGTCAAATGGGCCCGCTATGAGTGCATCCCAGTTTTGGCGCAAAAGGGTCAGGGGTGGAATGCGCGACGACGGTGCGTGATATTAAGTTCCGGCTTGTGGAGGGGCACAGTGCAGGCACAAGGCCTGCCCCTACAGGACCTTCGAGGGGGAAGGTGAGGGAGGGTGTCTGAGGTGCGTGCAATCTGATTTAATGGGGTGGTGGGCGCAACGGAGACAGTGCTGGGAAGAGACAGCACTGGGGAAGGACGAGCACGGTTGGTAAGCTAGAGGGCGGGGCGCTGCGGGGGCGCAGCCCCTGCACAAGGGAGGCCGCTTTTGCGGCCGACCGCCCAAAAGAACATCCTTGAAAGGAGTAACTACTTAGCCATATACGGTGCCTGTCTTGACCAGCCCTTTGTCGCTGCTGCGATTCAGGTTATCTGGTTGCGTATGCGGTTGGCGGCGGCCAGGTTGTTGGAGCGGTACTGCTGGAATGAGCGCACACGGTCGGTGAGGGATGGTTTTGTAGGGGGGCGTTGCGGGGGGGCAGCCCCTGCACAAGGGAGGGCCGAAGGCCCGACCGCCCAAAATACAACAATGAGGGGACAAAAGACACTTTTGCTCGCCACGTTCAGGGTCGCAAGCTGATTGCGGCTGAGTATTAACGAAACGAGAGAGAAGACCCTTGCTCTCCGCCTTCAATGTTGCGGATCGGTACCGGCTGCGAAGTCACCATCCTTCATAGTGGTCCGGACATGTTTCCAGCTCGCTATTGCGAGAGCATTATTGCGGCTTGCATAAAGTGACCAACTTTGGGCATAATACGCAAATTCTGCTAAATGGGCTTGTATTCCGAGGAGTTTCCCTACATTCGAACCGCGGCGAATACCAACTTCATACTGTAACGATCTGTTCCCCTGACTCTAACGGGGGCCTTGTCGAAGTTGTTAGACTGAACTGACATAGACAAAGGCTGCATGGCGCAGAAAAGAGATCTGCACACTCTGGCGCTTCCAGAATTGGCAAGAAATCTCAGCAAGTCTCCCCTGTGCCTGCCTAACAGAGCCCATCCAACCGAAGCAATGGCGGGGTTTTAACGTGCCGAATCAAAGCGAAAACGGAAGCGAGAACGCGCTCAATCTGTTCAAGAGCTATGCTCTGGACGGGAACACTTTTGACGAGATGTTTCAAGGGGACGGCCGTCCCCGAGGACCCTACCAGAAGCTGCTTCAGAGTATTTTGGGAGTGCAGCCAAGCGAACTGACGCAGCGCCAGCAGGCGGCCGATCTGACGTTTCTGAATCGAGGCATCACCTTCACCGTATATGGCGAAGACTCCACGATAGAACGCATCTTCCCCTACGACATCCTACCCCGCATTATTAGCGAGCAAGAGTGGCATACGATCGAGAGTGGCTTGCGCCAGCGCATTCACGCCATCAATCTCTTCCTGCGAGACGTCTACCACGAGGGACGGATTTTGCAGGAAGGGAAGGTGCCATTCGAACTCATCTACAGTAGCCAGAACTATCAGCGTGAGATGAGAGGCGTCAGGGTCGCCAACGACGTCTACACTTCGATAGTCGGTACCGACCTCGTCCGTCTTCCCAGCGGTGCGTTCGCCGTACTAGAGGACAACCTGCGCGTTCCTAGCGGCGTTTCCTATATGCTGGCCAATCGGGAGGTCATGACACAGGTGTTCCCAGGCATGTTTGGCGGGTATGGCATTCAGCCAATTGGACACTACGGTCAAGTCCTTCTCGAACAACTGCAGGCTCTGTCGCCCAAAGGGCGCGACGCTACGATTGTTTTGCTCACTCCAGGGATCTTCAATTCGGCTTATTTCGAGCACACGTTTCTGGCGCGGGTCATGGGGATCGAGCTTGTCGAGGGCGCCGATATGCTCGTCCACGATGGATTCGTTTACATGCGAACAACCGGTGGGTTGCAGCGTGTTGACGTTATCTATCGCCGCATTGACGACGAATTCATCGACCCATTACACTTTCACCCTGACTCGGCCCTGGGTGTTCCCGGTCTGTTCAACGCCTACCGCGCCGGCAACGTAACGCTTGCCAACACGATTGGAACAGGGATTGCTGATGACAAGGCAGTCTACTCATTCGTACCCGAAATGATCAGGTACTATCTGGGCGAGGACCCGATTTTGCAAAATGTCGAGACATATCTCTGCATGCGCGAAGACGAATGTGCCTACGTGCTCGATAATCTCGACAAGCTGGTCGTCAAGGCAGTCGGGGAGTCTGGTGGATACGGCATGCTGATCGGCCCGCACAGCACGCGCAAGGAACAGGAAAGCTTCCGTGAGCAGATAAAGGCTGACCCGCGCAATTACATCGCGCAACCCACGCTTAGCCTGTCCCGCGCGCCTTGCTATATCAATGGCAATGTCGTTTCTCGGCACGTCGACCTGCGCCCCTTTATACTCTACGGAGGCGAGAAAGAAAACACGGTTATTGTTCCTGGTGGCCTTACGCGCGTTGCCCTGCGTGAAGGTTCGCTTGTGGTCAACTCATCCCAGGGCGGCGGCAGCAAGGACACGTGGGTATTGCAACACAGTTAATACCATAATAGGTAAAGCGACATGCTCTCCAGATCTGCAGACAATATGTATTGGCTTGGCCGCTACATGGAGCGGGCGGAAAACACGATCCGGCTGCTCAGAGTGCGCCTGAATTTCATGGTCGGCCAGACGGCCCAGCATGGCAACGATCGCGGCTGGCAGCAGTTCTTCTCCGCATTGCGCCAACCCCCTCCTCTCATGAAGAACGGCGTCGTCGACAGTGAGGTAGCCCTGCAGATGGCGCACGATCTTACCTTCAATACCGAGAATCAGAATTCAATTTCAGGCTGCATACACCTGGCCAGAACGAACGCTCGCTCGGTGCGCTCGCAGCTGAGCAGCCAACTCTGGGAACACATAAACCGGCTCTATTTGCGGCTGTATTCATGGCAAGGTCACGAGAATTGGCATGACGAACGTGACAACTTCTTCAGAGAACTTGAAAGCAGCGTCTCTCTTTTTCAGGGTCTGGCATTTTCGTCGCTTTTGCATGATGAAGGGTGGCTCTTCATTCAAATTGGCGGGCATCTGGAGCGCGTGTTCTCGGTGTGCAGCTTACTGACAGCACATTTTCGCCACTTTGGAATTGATGGTGGGGAAAGGCTGGAAACTGTCGATCCCCTCAATGGCATTGGTGTTCTGCGCGCCTGCAACTCATTTGAATCGTACTGCAGAGTATATGACCCGCGGCCGGAAACGAGTTACGTGACGAACTTCCTGTTGCTCAATGCATACCTGCCGAGTTCTGTACGATTCAATGTCAGCCAGGTAGCTGTATTGCTTGAGCAACTTGCTGGCGCAACCGAGACCCGCCGCGCAGGAGACCTGAATAGAATGGCTGGAAAGCTACAAGCCCGATTGCAGTACAGCCAGATAGATGACGTTGTTGAATTTGGGGCGCAGTCATACGTTGTGGACGTAGTGAAGAGCTGCGACGAGATACACGATGCACTGTCTGACGCCTATTTCAGCTACCCGATCGATGAGGCCGTTTCCTGAGAATCCAATCCTACCTTCTGACAAATGAAATACTACACAATTCACCATCACACCAGGTATCGATACAGTTCGGAAGTCAGCGAGAGTACGATGGAAGTGCGCATGCAACCGCGTACGGACCGTCAGCAACGCTGTCTGAACTTTCAGCTTGAAGTCTGGCCGCACGCCCAGGTACTTACAGCCAGCGACTGTGTCCAGAATGCGATCCACTATTTCGACATTCCCAGACGTCATTCCGAGCTGCTCTTACGCGCCCAAAGTCTTGTCCTGGTCCAGGAAGGGCAACCGTTGCCCGAGGGAATTGATTCTACTGAATGGGCTGCTTTGGAGGAGGCTGCGGCTACTGGCGTCCACTGGGACTGGCTGTCACCCAGCGAGTTTGCCCGTCCTAATTCGCTACTAGGCGACTTTGCAGAAGAGGTCGAATTCAACCGCGACATTGATCCTCTTAGCGCGCTCATCAGGCTCAATGACCGGCTGCATTTTGCCCTGGAGTATATGCCCAAGAGCACTGCAGTTGATTCGCCAATTGATATCGCTCTGGAGAATCGACGCGGCGTCTGTCAGGATTTCACACACATAATGATTGCTTTGCTGCGTCGGGCAGGTATCCCTGCGCGTTACATCAGCGGGTATGTTCAACAGGATCCGCAGAAGGACGAGGAGACGGACCTCTCCGGAGCCTCACACGCGTGGGTGGAGGCATTCCTACCTGCCACAGGTTGGATAGAGCTGGACCCAACCAACAATTCACGAGTAGGCGACAGGCACATTCGTATCGCCATTGGCAGAGATTATGCGGACGTGCCTCCTACCAGGGGAACCTACAAGGGAGGATCGAGCAGCGAGCTCACGGTAGGGGTACACATTTCTGAGACTGAGGACGAATCGATTCCCCCGGACCTGCTGGACAATGGACACTGGTCAACGAGGGAGCAGATCGAGGAAGTGAGCAGTGCGCGGCTGAGACGAGATAAGGAGCAGCAGCAGCAACAGTGAGGACAGAGAAAAAGGCCGGCAGCGAAAAGAACACTGCCGGCCCGCCTTCCAGAACGGCCACGCACGGATCAGCAGAACCGACCCGTTTCAGTTCGATTTACACTTAGTTCATGACCGACTTTGCGGTTGGCACAAGACGCATGACTTTGATAGTTTCGCGGTTAAGCATTTCCGGGATATTCGGCGCGATGTCGTTGACCCATCCATCGGATTGGTATACGGCCTCATACAGCGCCTCGCGATCGGCCTCATCCCGGAAGCGACGCATCCACACGTAGCAGTTATCGTCTTCCTCGTCGACAAATGAACCGGCCACGACCATTCCCTTTGAAACCTGGAAGGGGATGATCACACTCTCCATGTACTGAACCCAGTCGTCGCGTTTGCCAGGGTGACACTCGTAAATGCGGTACTCATACAACATTGGGTTTTCTCCCTATTTATTGTGAATTCGAAACTACTAAGCCACTACTAATTCGCGATCCTGAATGAGGCGATCGGAGCTGTTTACTTTCTCCTCAATCCTCTATACTCTCTTTGCATTTGGGCGGTCGGCCGCAAGCGGCCTCCCTTGTGCAGGGGCTGCGCCCCCGCAACGCCCCCCTACAAAACCATCCCTCACCGACCGTGTGTGCTCATTCCAGCAGTGCCGCTCCACCAACGTGGCTGCCGCAAACCGAATACGCAATCAGATAGCCTGAATGGCGGCAGAGATAAAGGGTTGGTCAAGACAGGCACTGTAAATGGCTTAGTGGCTAGGTGAATTCTTACTATTCAGTCTGCTGGGATCGGCTCCAATTGCGGTTCTTTCAAGAGCCGCATGGGCCGGTCCCCTTCGACTTCGTAGCTGGAAAAAGTTGGCAAGTGCTCTACATTGGCGGCGAACATCTGGTTAACCATCTCTCGAATCTCTGCCATAGACAGCACTGAAGACGTCAATGGGTCGTGCAATATCGCCTGGAAGATCTTGCGCGGATCACCTTCCAGGATACCCTCCACCGCCATCTCTTCGATCTGCGCACTCAGGCCGGTCAGCATTGCCACTGACGACGGCAGAGGGCCAACCCGAACGCTTTCGAGGCCCTTGTTACTGGCCCAAACCGGGATCTCAACGCAGGCCCCGACAGGCAGATTATCGACCAGAGGCGTGGGGCCGCTGCCGTTTGGCATATTGCCGTTGAACTGGAACGGTTCGCCCCCTTCCAAAGCGTTGATGATATAGGCGGCATACTCATATCCCCGCGACAGATCCAGGGGGGCAGAATTATCGAGCCACTCTACGATCTGCTCGTGCCAGGTCTCTTCCCGTTCCGAGTAATGCGTCAGAACGTAGGCATATTCGCCAGGGTTCCAGCCGGTCCCGTGCGTGCAGTATTTCTCGATCAGGTCGGGTCGTTTGCGGAACCAGGGATTGTATTCGGAGTGGTGTCCGCTCGACTCGGTTGGGTAGTAGTCGAGGTGCAGGTACATTTCATTTCGCACCTGCTCCTCATTGTATACTTCCGGCCGTTCCGTGATGGCTTCACGAATAAGCGGGTAGGCGTCTTCGCCGTTCCACTCGTATTTCAGGTACCAGGCCATGTGATTAATGCCGGCGCAGGTGTAGGTAATTTCGTCGGTTGGGGCGCCGATCCAACGTGCGAGCATATTGGCAGTGCCCTGCACGCTGTGACAGAGCCCGGTTGCTACAATACTTGTCTCTTTCTGAATGGCCCTGCAGTTGGTCACCATCGGATTGGTGTAGTTGAGCATAACTGCTTCCGGACACAGGCGCTCCATGTCTCTGGCAATATCCACCATCACCGGCGTGGTGCGCATTGAGCGGAAGATACCTGAAGGCCCGCGTGTGTCGCCGATATTGGTATCGACACCGTACTGCTTGGGAATCTCGATGTCGCTGCGCCACACATCGGTCTGGCCGACAAGAATTGTGACGATGACGTAGTCTGCGCCGTCGAGGGCTTCATCGCGGCTGAGCGTGGATTCGACGCTGGCAGGATAGCCCCCTTCTCGCACGATGCGCTTTACCGCTTGCTCGATGTAGTTGAGCTTCAGGGGGTCAATGTCCATCAGACAGATCGTAGCATCCTCAAGCAGAGGGAACGTCAGCACATCTTTGACGAGCTTGCGGGTGAATCCAAAGCTACCTGCGCCGATGAATGTAATTTTCGTCATTTTTGTACCACCTTTAGATAATTATCGGGAACGGAAACGCCGCCCTGCGATTCGTACCCCTACGTTAAATTGCTGCCAGCATGAAGCGAAATGGCATCCATATGCCTGGACTGCCGCCTCGGCTCCATGCGTGGATCATAGCACCTGGTTGCGACATAGCCCGAATAGTTAGCCGATTCACGTGCCCAACAGGCGCCCGAAAAAAGGCACGCGGGCACGACGGGCGCGCAGGGCATTGATGATTCCCGCGATCCAGGCTACGACTACGGCCAGATAAACAGCGACCACAAGGGCGAAAATGTATGCTGCAACCACGCCGCCAAATGGCAGAAGCGAGACCAACCAGGCGAACAGGAACCAGACTGCAGGCGCCAGAATCAGTGCCATTACAATCGTCAGCGACTGGATTGCATGGTAGCGGGAGAAAGAGTCGTCTTTCCTCAGGGCCAGAATGTAAGCAGGACCTATCACCGGTAGCAGATAGGCAAGCAGCGCCGCGTCCACGTTGAGCTTCCCATTGGTTTCAAGGTCCTCGGTCATTCGGTTTCTCCGATTCCCTGTAGTGTCAACTCGCGGGCGAAATGACAGCTGGCAAAGTGACCAGGCTCGATCTCCTCAAGATGCGGCTCATCCTGCTTGCATTGCTCCTGCGCGTAAAGGCAACGGGGATGGAACACGCAACCCGGAGGCGGATTGGCTGGACTGGGAATGTCGCCCTCGAGGATGATCCTGCTTAGTTTGATCTCCGGGTCGGCCGGCGGGATTGCGGAGACCAATGCCTCGGTATAAGGGTGAAGCGGCCGCTGCAGCAGTTTGTCGGAGTCGGCAATTTCAACCAGCCGACCCACATACATTACCGCGATCCGGTCGCACATATGCTCAACGACCGACAGATCGTGGGCTATGAAGAGATAGGTCAAACCCAGATCGTCCTTCAACTCCTGCAACAGATTGAGCACTTGGGCCTGAATCGACACGTCCAGCGCAGAGACGGGTTCATCGGCGATTATCAGTCGCGGCCGCAGTGCCAGGGTGCGCGCAAGGCCAATGCGCTGCCGCTGGCCGCCGGAGAATTCATGGGGATAGCGCCGCATGTAGTTTGGGTCGAGCCCGACCGCCGTCATCAAATGGGAAACTCTGTCTTCCAGGGCCCTGCCTGAGGCCTCCTTGTGAATAATCAGCGGCTCGCCGATCAGGTCCTTCACGGTCAGGCGGGGGTTGAGAGAACTGAATGGGTCCTGGAAGATCATGCGCATTTCTTTACGCAGAGGCTTCATTGCCGTCTGGTCGATGGTGGCGATATCGACGCGAGTACCGTCGTCAGCAGTGTACCAGATTTCGCCCGCGGTCGGGTCGTAAAGCCTCAGAACAGATCTTCCTACAGTCGTCTTGCCTGATCCGCTCTCTCCCACCAGACCCAGGGCTTCGTTACGGCGGATGGCAAAGCTTACGCCATCTACGGCCTTGACATGGCCGACTATTCGCTGCAAGAATCCCTGGCGAATAGGAAACCATTGTTTCAGGTCATTGACTTCCAGCAGATACTCATTCAATGTTGTTTGCATTAGCGGTCCACTGTGCGCGCGGAGTCAAGCCGTATTACTTCCGAAGCCAAAATTATATCCGGATCGGTCCAGCCCTTCCACTCCTGCAGTTGCTGAAATGCCCTGCGATAGATGAGTAGCACTTCGATGTTGATTGTCTGACCTGATTGCGTTTCATTCGCTTGGGCGGCAAACCTGAATGAACTGCTCTTGCCGGTCTGTGCGGGAATGCGTGTGTCCTCGACCAGTTCCACCATTCGCCAGTGTGAAAAAGTGGGCTCTTCGCCAGTGAGCGTATCACGCAGGATCTTAGCGAAGCCCTCTCCGGCCTCCCCGGCAACGTCCCCTGCCCAAGCTGGCAGCGTTCCACCCTCGGTCAACAGCAGTGCGTTGCCACTGGAGTCGGTCGCCCGTACGACCAGGAGCACGTGGCGCAGCGGCGAGCCGGTGGGATAGTGGTGGCCTGCGCCTGTGTTGCTGACTTTTGTGTCAACGACAAGTTCGCCTCCATCGATTTCTGCTCTTACTTCCAAGGCAATGGCGCTTCTAAGAAACTGCTCGTCGTTTGATCCCGGCATCTGGTGCAGGTGGATCTGGTCCAGCTCGCGGAAAAGGCCGCCCTTTTCCGGAAAAACAAAGTAGCTGCGCTGGGCCCTTGAAGCCAATTTACCCAAGCCGGCCGGCAGTGCACGGCCACTGGCGTTCTCCAGCCAGGCCGCGGTCTGGACGACGGATTCCATGCTGGAGGCTAGCCGCGGCGCCACTGGCATGTGGCAGTCCTGGCACGTTTGGCCGGTCTCGGGACTGCTGTAAGGGCTCTCCAGCCACTCCCCGTAGGAGTTATAGATTTCGGTTGTGTCGTTGACACCGTAGTGGCACGACGAGCAGAAAGCGCTCTCTCCATGCAGCTGATTGAAGCTGTCTTTGGGGCGGGCAACGTCATCGACGGTTCCCATCAGCAAATCTTCGCCAGTCTTGGGCCGGTAAAGAGTGAGCGAAAGAATCCCTGGCATTGCAGGGTCCGGCAACACAGTACCTGTATAGAAATTCACGGCGCCGATCTTGTGGCAGAAATCACATGAGATCCCTTCGGCTGCGACGCCGATCGCCTCATTAGGGCTGACACCAGCAGGCAGTTCGTCGCTGGCTTCGCTTGTTTCCTGCATGTGGCAGCCGTTCCAGCCGCAGCTGTTGTCGGCATCCAGTTTTGACGCCATCGGCGTATGACAGGCGGCGCAGTTTCCATCCCTTTTTGGAAAATCCAATTTGAAACCGGGACCATAGTATGGATCGTCCGGGTCGCGGGTCCTGGGCAAGCCGGTATAGTAGTTTGTGTTACGACTGCGATTTCCTTCAACGTCGGTCCCGTTATACATGGTGAGAAAGCGAACGTTGACGGCTGACTGGCTGTGCGCGTCGCGTTGCCATTCGGCATAGGATGGATGGCATTCGCCGCAATTGGCCGATGGCTCCCAATCGTAAACGGAGTTGTCGACTCGATTATGGGGATGCAATTCAATACTGACCCCGTCGTCGCCGCCGCGCGCCTCGGTCCAGCCAAAGATATAGCCTTCGGCCCACGCCACCAGGGTCACACCCTCTTCGATTGGCAGGCCTTCTATCGTGAATCCACCGTCATCGGCAGTGTAGGTGTGATTGGCTGTTGTTTGAACCCGCACCAAGGCGCCGGCAACCGGACCATCAGTATCGGTCACCGTACCGCTTACCGACGCGGTGGCGGGTTGGGGCCAGGCGAAAACTGCGACTAAAGAGCCAAAGGCAAATAGAGAAGCCAGAAGCAGGAGCAGTATGAGAGGACGCGCCATAGCCCTCATTGCGCCGCCAAGCGCGGCGTTGCCGCCCGGCGATGAATTGCGCTCACTCACCTCCGCGCTCCGTCACTATCTCAGACGATCGAATAGGGATCGGCCGCATCGCGAAGGCCGTCTCCCAGGAAATTGAAACCCAACACGGCCACGATGATGAAGATGACCGGTGTCATGATCCAGGTATGTGTACCCAATGTCTGCAGGTTTTGTGCGTCTCGCATCAAGAAGCCCCAGCTGACCAGCGGTTCCTGAATTCCAATCCCAAGGAAACTGAGAAATGCCTCAGCGAGAATGATTTGGGGGATTGTCAGAGTCAGAACAACGATTATGTGGCTGATCGAATTGGGGAAGAGATGCAGGAAGATGATCCTGGCGTCGGACGCGCCCATTTCCTTGGCCGCCAAAATAAAGTCCGTTTCGCGAAAAGCCAATACTTTGCCCCGCACTTCGCGCGCCAGTAGCGTCCACGAAAGCAAGGAAAAGATGATCACCATGACGATGAACACCTGCAGAGAATCCCACGTCCGGGGAATGATTGCGGCCAGAGCCAACCACAGTGGAAGCTGCGGAAAGGAAGCGACGAATTCGACGAAACGCTGGATGACGTTGTCGATCAATCCCCCATAGTAGCCGGAAACGATTCCGACAACCGCGCCGACTACGATGCTCACGATTGTTGCGAACAAGCTGAGTGAGAGAGATATGCGTCCGGCAGTGCAGGCCCGTCCCCAGAGGTCTCTGCCCTGCTTTTCAGTGCCCAGCAGGTGGATCTTGCCCCCATCTTCGACGCCGAACAGGTGGTAGCGGGTAGGAAAAAGCCCGAGTACTTTCCATTCCCAACTCTTAACGAAGAACTTGATCTCATATCGTTGAGCCGGGTCCTCCTCCCACAGCGGTTCGAATGTCTTGGGGTCGATGGTCACGGACAGGTTGTAGACGAATGGGCGAATATGAAATCTGCCTTCGTCGTCTATCACGCGGATACGTGTTGGAGGAATGAAGCTGTCCTGCAAGATTGCATCGGTTGGATCGACTGGAGCGAAAAATTCAGCAAAGATTGCCAGGATGATGAGAGAAAGCACCATAAGGCCGCCGGCAATTGCCGGCCGGCTCTTCCTGAATCTCTGCCAGACCAACTGGAAGTAGGACTCGTGCTGCTCTTCGCCGTCATCATCCAGCAAATGTTCTGTTACAGCCTCAACGCCGGTGGACTGAGTCGCCATAGGTTCCGGATAAGTTCCTTAATCTTATTTCCTGTAGGTGCTAAAAAGTCGTAAGAGCCTCGTCTTGACCCTGTGCAAGGCCCGTATTTTGAATTGCAGCCAGTCCGCAAAGTCGGCCACTATCAGGCTTTGAGTTCATCTCTACTAGGTCTACTAAGAGAACCGCACGCGCGGATCCAAAACGGCTAGAGAAATATCGGCTATCAGGTTACCTGCCACCAGCAACACGCCATAGATCAACAGACAGCTGGCGGCGATATAGATGTCCTCGTTGCGCAGAGACGTCAACAGCAGCGTGCCGATCGTCGGCAGGCCCAAGACGATCGAGGCCTGCAGTTCGCCCTGCAACATGTACGGCAGCACAGTTCCCTGGTACATGATAATCGGATGCAGAGCGTTCGGCACTGCATGGCGGCGCATGACCTGCCCTTCCGTCAGTCCCTTTGAACGGGCGGTGGTTACGTATTGCGCGTTCAACTCGTCCAGCATGTTGCCGCGCATTACGCGCATGTTGCGGGCCACGCCGCCGAGCCCGGCAATCACGACAACAGGCCAAATGTGCTGGAGCAGGTCCAGCAGTTTTGCCCACGTCTGCCCAAGTTCTTCAAAGCTGCCGAAGGCCCAAGGGACAACGACGTACTTTGGGGAGTGGAACGCGGTCACGTGCTCCTGTTCGAGCGTGAACACGAGAAAGAACATGATCGCCAGCGCTATCCAGAAGCGCGGCAGCGCTGACAGAATAAATGCGATAAAGGCCGCCACGTTGTCCGCTATCGAATACTGACGCGGCGCGACAAAAATGCCGGCAATAATGCCTACGGCAGTCGAGGTCAAATGGGCCAGGACCGCCAGAAGCAATGTGCGGGGAAGCCGTTCTCTTATCAGTTCGCCCACGTCACGCTTGTATGCAAATGAAAAGCCGAAGCTCCCTTTTGTCACCATGTCGCGAATCCAGACATAGAATTGCAAGGGGAGCGGCTTATCGAGGCCGTAACGCTGTCTGAACAGTTCGGCCTGGGCCTCCGCTTCCGACTCGGATGCGCCTCCCTGCTCAATCAGGAACGATTTGTAGCCGTCGGCATAGTCGCCAGGAGGCAACTGGATCACGATAAAGCTGACCAGCGCGATGCCCAGGACCACTGCTACTGAAACAGAAAAGCGGCGAACTATAAAACCAATCATTGGGAACCCTGCCTGGAGAGGAACTTGGAAAGGAAGAGAGAGGTCGAGGCACTCATGTGAGCGCTCGCCTCTCTCTTCTCTTTATTGAATGCTATTCACTCTCGTAGGTTGGAATCACGCCCGGTCGGAGCTGTTCGATCTGCTCTTCAGGGTCAACCCATACCTGCTCAGGCATAACGTTTTCCCACGTCCAGTTGTACATGAACACGGGCATGCCGGCGGGGACGTTCTTGAAGCGCTTGGCTGCAGCCAGGCCGTACCGGCCGACGAAGACGCCAACAAAGTGGACATTCTCTGTCGAGATTCGGTTGTACTCGGCCATCAGGTCTCTGCGAATGTCTGTATTCGGCTCGACGCAGAATGCAAGCGCGATGTCAACAAGCTCCTGCTCGAAGTCAAGCAGCTCGCGCGGTTCTGAACCTTCGCGATGGAAGCTGAACTCTCGTTCGATTGGGGCCAGTTCGCGGCAGCGAGTGAACGGAACAGCGAAGGTCTGGCTGTCGCGGTCAACGCGCAGTTCCCACTCACCGGCTTCATTCATTTCTCGGCGGGCCGCGCTGTTGAGCGGCCGGACGTTGATCTGTACACCCAGATCGCCAAGCAAAGTCACGGTGGCATCGCCGACCGTCTGCGTTTCTTCCGCATCTTCGCTAGTTACGAGCGCCAGCACCAGATTTTCACCACTGGCGAGTCGGTCGGCCGGCCAGTTCAGAATGTTATCGCCGTCAGTGTCCTCGAAACCCAGGTCGGCCAGCAGAGCTGCAGCGGCCTCGGGGTTGTTGTTGTGGTAGGCCACTGTACTGCGATCGAAGTAGGAGGAACCGGGGAAGAGGCCGCCGGCCCAGCCGCGCAGGAATGGCCCGCGCAGGATCGACTGCGAAATGCCGTCGCGATCCAGGGCAAAGCTCAGGGCCTTGCGGAAGCGGACGTCACGGAACAGCTGTCGAATGGCCGTGTCGCGGTCATCCTTCACGCCCAAAGAAGTCGAAAGATTGAGCTTGATGCTGAAACCCAGTGTCTCGGGACCCCATTCAACGTAGAAGTGAGCGTCGTCTTCTTCGGCCCGCTTCAGCGTTTCGATGAACGTGCTGGGGTTCTCCAGATTGGAGTGATCAGCCGAGCCGGCCAGCGTACTGAGTGTACGGCCTACGCCCGACGGGCCCTTTTCGAAGACAACCTCGTCCAGATAGGGAAGCTGGTTGCCGGCCTCGTCAACACCCCAGTAGTAGGGGTTGCGGCGAAGGATCATCAGCTCATCGGTGATGTACTCCACCGGGACAAACTCGCCCAGAACGACAGGCGTCTGGTCCGGGGGCATTGCTGCTTCAAAGTCGACATAGTCCATCTCACTGTTGTACTTGGGATGGAGTGGTTTGAGGATATGCGCCGGCGAAAGGTGGAAGTCGCCCTCATCCATTTGGAACAGGGACTGGACCGGGAAAGCGACCGGGTAAACGAACTTAAAGGTGTAATCGTCTATCACTTCAAGTTGCGTCATTTCGCCGTCAAAAACCCAAGCGGAAGCGCCCTTCGGAGACTGCACGTTGGCGTCGACAATCATGTCCTCCCACGTGAACAGGACATCTTCGGTCGTGAAGGGATGGCCGTCGGACCACTTTGCGCCCTCGATCAGATTCATGGTCAGCTCAAAGCCGTCCTCACTCCATTCCCAGCTCTTGGCCAGGTAGGGCAGAGGCTCAAGCGAATCGGAACGGCGATAGATCGGGCCGGATTTCAGCAGCGACGCAAATGCAGCAGCCTCGATGCCAAACCAGCCGGCACTCTGACCGGCGCCGCGATTGTAGCCCTCGGTCGGGCAGGCAGAGAAGTCTCGCCAGACACCGCCGTAGACACCGATGCCGTCCGCCATACCGCTCTCGAGGATAACCCGAGGCTCAACCGGCAGGCGCTCTTCAACCGGAGGCAGTGCGCCTTCGGCAACAAGCTCGCTCACCCAGTCGGGCTCACTGTAGGAATCCAGCGCCTTGTAAGTCAGGATCTGGTCCAGGGGCAGCTTCTGCACTTCGCGGCTACCCACAATCAGCTGCGGCTCAGGATACTCGGTGGGGGACAGGTCCACGTCCATCATTGCTTCTTTACTGTCCTCGTCCGTCGTCTCGGCTTCTGCCTCTGCGGCAGCCGGCGCCGCCTCTTCCTGAGGAGCTTCAGCAGCCTCCGGTTCAGTGTCGCCGCCGCCACAGGCGTTGACAACCATCGCTGCCACGATCAGCAGCGAAAGTAATAGAAAAGTCGTTCTCCTGCGTTTACTTGACATGCACGTGCCTCCTTGAAAAGGTTGTTTGAGAAAATGCTGTGGTCGCGCCTGTGATGACGCGCCGCGGCAGTTGAAAGAAGATACTAAACAGTTTTATATGAAGAGGCTTTAGCCTTCTCTTCTGGAATGGGCGACAATCACCACCATCCGAAGGCAAACCCCGCTTCAATCGTGTAACCAGCAGGCCGCGGAATGGCCCGGCTCGTGCTCTTTGAATTCGGGCGTCTGCTGCCAGCAGATTTCCATTGCCTGAGGACAGCGATCAGCAAAAGCGCAGCCGGTAATCTCTTCCATCGGGCTGGGCACCATACCGGTGATTGGAACAAGCTTCTTGTCATCTTTCCGTCCCAGTACTGGTACTGAGTTTAGAAGCCCGACCGTGTACGGATGCTTGGGATTATGGAAGATATCGTAGACCGGCGCGTACTCCACCACGCGCCCCATGTACATAACCGCAACATGATCGGCCATCTGGGAAACCACGCCCAGGTTGTGCGTGATCAGTACGATGGCGGAATCAAATTCGTCCTGCAGTTCCCGCATCAAGTCCAGAATTTGCGCCTGCACCGTCACATCCAACGCGGTGGTCGGCTCATCGGCGATAAGGACGGAGGGATTGCAACTGAGAGCCAAGGCGATCATGACTCGCTGCCGCATTCCTCCGCTCAGTTGATGTGGATACTCGCCGATACGCCGACCGGGATCGGCAATGTGAACTCTGTTCAGCATCTCCTCGGCTCGCTCCAGCGAGGCGCGGCGCGACAGGTTCTGGTGCAGAAGAACTGATTCCGAGATTTGGCGGCCGACCGGATGGAGCGGATTGAGCGAGGTCATCGGCTCCTGAAAGATCATGGCGATCTCGGCGCCGCGAATGTCGCGCAACTGACGGCTGCGCGGGTCCAGCTTGACAATATCAACGGTATCGCCGTCTTTGCGGTGGAGCAATATCTCGCCTTCCACGATCCTGCCGGGAGGAGACTGGATAAGCCGCATCACGGAGCGAAATGTGACGCTCTTTCCGCAGCCGCTCTCGCCCACGACGCCCAAAGTCTTTTTGCGCCCGATCGAGGCATCGACGCCGTCAACTGCTTTGACAACGCCCCGCTCGAGGAAGAAGTATGTCTTGAGACCTCGCAGCTCAAGGATTGCGTCTTCCTGGTCGTTATTCTCTTTCGCCGCTGAACGCGACGGCGCCTGCTGACTCAAGGTCATAGTCTTACTCTTGCCCACTGGCTCGTAAAGCTGTGGGAAGTCGATGAGTTTGAAACGCAAGTGAGGCAAGCCCGGCCATGCACAGTGACAAAATGGGGGTAGTCTTTGCCATCTGACCAGAGTTCTTCAAGTTTGCGGGCCGCTCAACTGCTGGTAACCGCGCAATTGGGCCGGGAGCGGGGAAATTGTAGCGATTCCAAACGAGGATGTCAATTCTCGGGGTAGCTCGATCGAAAAAAAAGGGGTCACTACTAAGCCGCATACATTGGTAAGCCAGACCAGCCCCTTGTCGCTGCCGTCGTACAGGCTATCTGATTGCGTGTCCGGTTGGAGACAGCCATGTTGATGGATGGGTACGGCTGGAATGAGCACACACGGTCGGTGGGCGGTGGTTTTGGAGGGGGGCGTTGCGGGGGCGCAGCCCCTGCACAAGGGAGGGCGCTTGCGCCCGACCGCCCAGAACTGCAGTGGTCAGTGGTTGGTGGTCAGTGGTTAGTGAAAGTCGCTTTCGCTCGCCTTGTTCGTGGTGGCGAATCAATTGCGGCTGAGTAGTCCCAAATTGGGCGCGACACGCAGTGGGCGCGCCTTCAACCGTTTGAATGGTCTGGCGGGTATGGTTACCAAGAAGTGTGTAGGATCCAGGACCGGTTGACAGCAACGCGGGACAGCCGCTGTTTGAGCAGTTGACGAGCGCGGCACGAGAGATTGCTAGAGAATCTGTAGAGATGCTATTGATATGGAGGGGCTCTTTTTGTTCTGCATGTGAAGAAGACGATCCCCCGGTGGACCAAGGTTAGCCCTCTGTCGACGCGGAACGTCAGAAACAGAAAGGGAGCCAACGATAAGGTGAAGGTTGCCGTCACAAAGACCGACACTGGTGTGCCCGGCACAGAAATCGGGGGAAGACACTCCTAATTTCCGAGTCCGTTGGCGCTTGCTGACTCCTGCTGTAAGCGAGAAGCAAACAGAAGTCTTTATGGCTGCCGGCGGGACCGATTTGGCTGTCAGGATGGCAAAATCAGAGCCGGAGCCTTGTGTGTTCCAGTCCGGCTCTATTGTGCTTACATGCCATTGAATCGTGTTGCATGCACAGAGGGTTCCCTGAGACTCTTGCTGCGCAACCAGACGGCGGGAAGTCGCCTGAGTTTGCCCCACTTACTGACATGGGCGCGTCGATTGAAAACATCGTAGTCGTGGGCCTCTATGTCAGCGAGTATTGCTCTGTAGAGTTCGGCGGCAGCGCCAGTCGCGAAGCGGCCGTCGGCATGAAGCAGCGCGATTCCCGGCCAGGCTTCATCGTAAAGTTGACGAGTGCGTGCAATTTGAAACCGCATAAACGCGCGCCAACGATCATCGACGATTCCAGCCCCAATGTCGCTCTCACTGAGGCCAAATCTGCGCAAGTCCTCCTGCGGAAGATATAGGCGTCCGGCCTTCCAGTCCTCGCCCACATCTCTCAGAATATTTGTCAGCTGCAGTGCCACTCCCAATTTCAGGGCGTAGGGAATGGCCTGTGCCCCGGAAAAGCCGATGATGTACATGCTCATCAAGCCGACGGTGGACGCAACTTCGTAACAGTAGGAAGTTACATCTTCGAAAGTCTCGTAACGACTGTCGGTGATGTCGCGTGCAACCCCGTGGAGGAGCTGTTCCGCATATCGGAGCGGGATACCGTAATGCCGGCGGACGTCCGACCACGCAAGGGCAACTGGATCGCGCTCGTCAGTTTTCTGGGCAAGGGAACGCAACTTCCAGGTATCGAGGGCGTCACGCACCGCCTCGGTGTCGTGCTGACCGGGAGAAGGCTTATCGACAATGTCATCGCTCTTGCGACAAAATGCGTAGAGGGCACGCACCGATCGTCGCTTATCATGTGGGAGGAATCGAGAGGCGGCAAAGAAGGAACGGCTATTTACCGCTGTTACTGCTTCACAGAAGTCATAGGCCGAGGCCAACTCTCTTTTGTCCTTGTTACTGGGACGAGGGAGCGGACCACAGGCCTTTCCGGCCTCATACGCCAGGGAAAGTAAGGGACGTTCCCAATCGCGTATTCTCAGGGTCATCAGAGCGCCTTTGCTCATTTTCTATCCCCTTTTTCGAGTATTCCGCTAATTGCGGCACCTACACACTTACAATACTTCAAATGGCGCCGTTCGTCAAGGAATCTTCCTGAACTGGGAGATTGAGCAACCATTTTTGGCACCTCTGCATGTCGTTGCGGGCCTGCTGCGTCATTGACCAAGCGAGTTGAGGCCAGTGTATGCAGGGTATGGTACCCGCAAGGACGTTCCGTCCCACTCCCACCGTATGATTGGTAATGCCTCTGCCCGACACCGTCGGGTCACGCACCTCATCCGCAGCACCAATTTACGATAGGACCGGAAGGCTCGCCTCTCATCCAATCTATCTAACATTCCTAACAATTGCTTGCCAATTCTCTCCTCCGGCCAGAACTGTGGCCTCATCCGCAGCCGCGGCGGCTGGAATTCGACATTGACTTCGCTGTTCCTTCATCTACCGACACAGGGGTGGAAGTCAGTTTCGGCAAGTATTCACCCTGCTTTGTCTTCCGGCAGGTTCTCTCACTTCAATACTTCCATATAATTCTAGCGCATGCACACGTGGAACTGCAATACATGTTGGCAATACGTATATAATTTGTATAATATTTGTATAGTTTTGACTATGCCTGCCAGGTTTTCGCAGGGGCGAGACTTTGGCTCAACATCAGTTTCGGAGCCCAGATCGTCTGGTTTGTGGATGTCCATATGGGAAGGAACGTGATCGATTTGCTTCAGCTGGACCCGATACATTCCTGTGATCCTCACAAAGCCGTTTTCGGGATTTGTCGTTAAAGAAGTTTACACGTAACATATCATAGTTTATTTGTTGGACACATGTACTGCATTGGGGCACGGTACAAGTACAAAGGAGTACATGTACAAATGAGTATGAAAACTCCTTCATTCAATTTGAAAGCGGTTGTCCTCGAGACCGGCATCAAGGCCGAGACGTTGCGTGCATGGGAACGGAGGTACGGAATCCCGCGACCGGCCCGCAGTGCGGGCGGACACAGGATATACTCCCGCCGCGACATTGACACGCTGCACTGGCTGATTCGGAGGCGAAAAGAAGGGCTCAGTATCAGCAGGGCAGCGGAACGCTGGCAGTCAATTGAGGGTGAGGGGCGAGACCCTCTACAGGAGCCTGGTTTCGCAATAAACCACTTATACTTAGGTGAACGCGGGACTGACGCCACTCCCTTCGAATTCGGCGAGAACGAAGAGGTGGATATCCAGGTCAGTACGGCTTGTACTGAGTGGATGGCAGCTTGTGTCTCTTTCGATGAATCAGCTGCGCAACGTGTCCTGTCCCAGGCTTTTGCTCTCTTTCCAGTCGAGACGGTCTGTCTTCACGTACTGTGCGATGGTTTGCGGCAGCTGGGCGAAGACTGGCTCAATGACGATGTCACTTCCCAGCAAGTAACCTTTGCCGCCGACCAAGCCATGCAGCGCATCAAGTCGCTGTTGGCTGCCTCTCCGCAACCAACTCGCCCAATTCAGATCCTGATGGCCTGCCCTTCCGGAGAGGAGCACACTTTCGGATTGGCGCTCCTGCAACTTCTCTTGAGACGAAGAGGATTTGGGACTGTCTACTTGGGAGGGAATCTGCCTACGAGAGAGATGGTCGCAACGTTGGACAATATTCAGCCCGGCCTTGTCGTCCTCGTGTCACAGCAATTGCGCTCGGCCGGCAACTTGCTGGACATGAGTGAACTGTTTGTTCGACAGGGTGTTCCGGTTGCCTTCGGGGGCAGGATTTTCAATATTTCGGATACCATCCGCCGCCGAATACCTGGCAGCTTTTTGGGCACCGACCTGCTTCAAGCAGGTCAAAACGTGGAATTCGTGCTATCCAAGCCCAGTCACTTGGTAACGGATCCGCATATTGCGGACAACCAGTACGAAGAACTCCTGGCCACTTTCCAGGCGAACCTACCTCGGATGTTAGCCGAAATCTCGATCGCGACGCAGGGAAAGAATCCTGATTGGGCGACGCTGGTGCGGCCTACATTCAGTTTGACAAGCTCGATCCTCTCGGCATTGCGGTTCGGCGATCCTTCACTACTCTCTTTGGAAGCAGACTGGCTATGCACTTTTCTTAAGTCTCGCAGCATCTCCATCAGCGTGGCAGAAGAGTACCTGCTCCTTGGTCTCACAGTAGTCCAGTCGGTTCTTGGAAGTGACAGCGGCCTTGTACTAGAAATGTTGGAAACACTATTGAAAGATGTTCAGCGGCGGTCCTACGAAAGTGCCTGAGAAGGTGAATCAGAGTAGAATCTGCCTATCCGACCGTTTGGATTTTTTGCGAGGGCGTTCGGTTGGCCCTTGCTAACGGGTAAGCATGGCATACTTCCAATTCCTCGCAGGTTTCATCGGTTTCCCAGCTCTTTTTTTCACGACTCTCAATCTTACTTTGAAAGGCAAGGGCAGGATGCTGCCATGCTCATTACGGGCATGGCCTTCGCACGCGGTAGTCGGCGGTCACGCTCTCCTGGCACTCCTATATACGACGCCGTGGGACAACTATCTGATCGCAAACAGAGTTTGGTGGTACGACCCGGCCCTCGTAATGGGAACCACCTTCGGTTATGTGCCAATCGAAGAGTACCTGTTCTTCATTGGGCAGACATTTCTGGTTGGCATAGCACTTCTTACAACTGCCAGACTCGCGCCGCCGTTAGACCGCCCATTTCTTCCTCGAATTCGTCTGCGGCTCTGGTCAACTTTTCTGGCTGTTTCTATCTGGATTTGCGGCATCTTCTTGCTAGGCTTCGGAAACGTCTCTGGAACCTATCTCGGGCTTGAGCTGGTATGGGGAATGATTCCGTTATCGGTTCAGTTAGGATTTGGCGCTGATATTATCTGGCATTACAGACGGCCCGTCTTCTGGACGCTTCTGCCGGCGACTGCTTACCTATCTCTGGCCGACGCCCTCGCCATCAAGTCCGGCACCTGGACTATCAGCCCCGAACAGTCTCTCGGCATTACACTTGGTGGAATCCTGCCTCTCGAGGAATTCGTCTTCTTTTTCTTGACAACAGCCATGGTTGTCTTTGGCGTGATATTAGTGATCGCCAGGCAGAGTCACGATCGAGCGGGGTGGATCCCGGCAAAATTGCGGAGTTCGACATGAACAGAATCTCTTCGCCTCGCTTCTTTATCCTGACGCTCGCTCTACTGCTTGCTGTATTTGTGGCGAGTTCAGCTATGGCGCACCAACCTTTCTTCGAGGAGCCGGATTCGACGGCAGCGGCGCCAATGTCTGTCAGAGACCCCGAAATTTCGACAGCTCTGTACTCTACTTTGGACAGGCCCGAAGACGTAGACTTCTTCTCTTTCTCGGTATCTGCGGGCCAGACGATAGAGATCGGAATGTCGATTCCACAAGTCGAAGGGCAGGAGCAGTTCGCCCCGTCGATTGCTGTCATAGCAAGCGGAATGGACAAGATCACAGACCAGTGGCTACCTGAGGATGCGGCGCCTCTTCTTACCGGCGACAGAGGGGCAACACTTATAGGGCCGGTAGAGGCACAGATATTCTTCGAACCTTTCAGCCGTACCGCCTACTGGCAGCGGCAACGCCAGAGAATCACGTTTGCTGCCGAGAGCGATGTCCATATTGTGGTCTGGCATCCGCAACAGGAGCTGGGACGATATACACTGGTCGTGGGCCAACGAGAAGTTTTGGGGGGCGATCCAGCCTTCGCTCGAAAGCTGAGAGAGTTCTGGACTCCGGTAGTGCGGTCTCCAGGCGAAGGGGAAGGCGAAGAAGTTGCGCAGGGTATTGCTGCCGAAGCCACCTTGGAGTCTACTGATTCCTCCCCGGAATCAACAGATTCCGAGTCATCTGAAGGTGACTGTTCGTGGTTCATGCGCTTTCTTGCAACTTTATTCGGCATGAATGACATTTGCCAGTGAATGACTCAACGCACGTATCTGGCTGGAATGACCGGGCAAAGATACATGGGGCATCGGCGATTCTAGACCGGCTGCGCCACCAGGTAGGCGTTAGCGGTCGAGTACTGTTCAGCATATGGCTCCTGCTGATGATCCTGATTCCACATATATGGCGTCTGGGCGACCGGCCTATGCTGGTATTGGCGCTGTCGCTGGCTATCGCGGTACAGATTGCTCTTGTGCTCGCGATTCTCTCGCCAGCCTTTGGAGCCCGGGCAGTTCTCAAAGTCGGAATTTCCGTAATTCTCGCTGCGTGGCTTAGTGAAGTCGTCGGCGTTCACACCGGCCTCCCTTTTGGCAGCTATACTTACACAGAGGCCCTCCAGCCCCAGATCGCAGGCGTTCCGGTTCAAGTTCCCGCTGCGTGGCTGATGATGCTGCCGGCGGCCTGGGCGGTTGGCGGCAGTCTTGTCTATCGACGCGGTCAGGCCGGCAATCCTCGTTCGTGGTTGGACAAGGCAGCCTTTGCCGCGACATCAGGCTTGGCGTTTTCGGCTTGGGACCTCTTCCTTGATCCGCAGATGGTGGCCTGGCAGCTCTGGACCTGGGAAACACCTGGCCACTATTTTGGAATCCCACTGATAAACTTTCTGGGCTGGACGTTGATAGCTGCCGCGCTATCTCTTGGCGCGTCCTTCGTCATCGAAACCGACGCCCTGCCAGTTGAAGCCCTTCTCCTGGTCTACTCTACCGCCTGGCTGCTGGAGTCGGTGGGCCTGGGCCTGTTCTTTGGCTTGCCCGGCCCTGCTGCAGCCGGCTTTGCAGGTATGGGCATTTTTGCGGCCCTGGCCTGGAGGAAAGTCCTGGCCGGATCGACATGAGCATTTTATTTTGGACTGCATTTGCTTATCTTTGCGGTAGCGTGCCTTTTGCCGTCTGGCTGGGCCGCTTCCTGCTGAGGAAGGAGATTCGCAGGTACGGCGATGGAAACCCGGGCGGCACTAACGTTATTCGAGCTGGGGGGAGGGTTCTCGGCCTCGTTGTAATCTCTCTCGATGGATTGAAGGGACTACTGCCGGTTCTCGCCGCCCACACGCTTGGCGACCTGGGTGGCTGGTCTTTGGGCGCAGTGGCCCTGGCTGGCGTAGCCGGCCATGCCTTTTCAGTGTTTCTCCGGTTCCAGGGAGGCAAGGCAGTAGCGGTTACCTTCGGCATCTGGGCAGGACTTACCGGTTGGAGCACACTTTTCGTTCTTGGCGCCCTGCTGATTGTGGCCTACCTGGCGCTCTCGGTCGACGGCTGGGCTGTCATCGTCGCTCTGTGCGGCCTATTGGTCTATCTTGTCGTTGCCGGTTCGCCGCTCGCCGTTCTAACCGTATGGCTGGGCAACATCCTGATTGTCGCCTGGAAGCACCGTCACGAACTGGCCCAGCGTCCTGGAGTCCGCACTTTCACCCGCTGATGACAACCCTGCTCCTGATCGTCATCTCCATTGCCTTGGCAGGGATGGCCCTGATTTTGCTCTCAAATTGGTGGGCTTTTCCACGTCTGAAGGATTCGACCGCTTCGGTTGGAGAAGTCAAAGCTTCTCTGTTGATTCCGGCCCGAAATGAAGCTGGCGCCATAGGAGCAACGATAGAAGGACTGTTGCGTCAGACCTACACCGACTTTGAGTTGCTCATTTTGGACGACCATTCCGAAGACAGTACTGGCAGTGTGGCGAAGGCGGCTGCCGAGGGCGATACACGACTGACAGTGCTGGATGGCAGGGCGATTCCGCCGGGATGGCTGGCAAAGAGCTGGGCATGCCAACAGTTGGCCGCGAAAGCGCGTGGAGACGTCCTCATATTTTCTGACGCCGATGTCAGGTGGAGCTCCGGCGCTTTGGCTGCTCTGCTGGACGAATTTGAGCGCAGCGGCGCGGATATGCTGGCAGTCATGCCGACACAGAGGACCGTCTCCTGGGCCGAACGCCTCTGCGTTCCACTGATGGCGCTGGCGATCCACGCCTATCTGCCCGTAGTAGCGGTTCACCGCACTCCATTCAGACTGCTGGCTGCTGCCAATGGACAGTGCATAGCATTCAAGCGAGCGGCCTACGAACGCTTGGGCGGCCATACGGTAGTACGAGATAATATCGTGGAAGATGTGGGACTGGCCCGCCGCGTCAAAGGCATGGGTCTGCGTTTACGGATGGTCGAGGCCGACGGCCTCATCAGTTGTCGAATGTACTGCGACTGGCGATCAGTGCGAGGAGGCTATGCCAAAAACATCCTCGCTGGATTCGGCGGCGCCGCTGGATTGCTTGCTGGGACCGTCTTTCACTGGCTGATATTTCTTGTTCCCTGGGCACTTCTTGGCCTTGGTTTTGTCGGTTCTGAGATTCCCGGTCACCCGTGGTGGACACTGCTGATCGTTACTGCCGGACTCTCAGTCCGCTCCCTGACAGCACTGCGCACAAGGCAGCGGGTGGGCGATGGGCTACTGCTCCCGGTTTCGGTTGTGCTGATGACTTGTATCGCCGCCCAGTCGTTGTGGTGGCACTGGCGCTTCGGAGGACCCTTGTGGAAAGGTCGGCGCGCGGTACCATGACTTCCAGTGAATGGTATGGCCGTATTGTGTCATCTGGCCGTTTGCCGTTGCTGACCGAGGAAGGCGTTCATTTATGGACGTGGGAACAAGCAGTGGATCGGGATGCCCTGTCCCTATTGGAAAGTGAACTGTCTCAGGATGAATGGCGGCGAGTCAGGCGCTACGCTTCAAACCGGATTTCTCGCCGGTTCATTGTTCGCCGCGGCATGCTGCGAAGAATTCTTGGTCTCTATCTCAAGCTGCCGCCGCGTCAGGTCGAATTATACTATAACGACCACGGCAAACCGCTGCTTGCAGCAAACTGTTCGCCGCCGCTTCAGTTCAACTTGTCAGACTCGGGCGCACTGGTCGCGCTGGCTGTGGGATCTGGTCACCCTTTGGGCATCGACATTGAACAACTGCGCCCCCTCCCTGATCGCTTTGCCCTGGCTGAAAGCCACCTCACCGCGCCGGAGCTTGAACAGTTCCTTGAATCTGACATTTCAACGCGTAACATCATCTTTTTTCGTTCGTGGACTCGCCGCGAAGCCATTTCAAAGGCCGAAGGACGCGGCTTAGGACCGATTACTGCCCCGTTCCTGCTGCGCGACTCGGAAAGGCACTCGCCGCCCGCCACCAGGTCTGCATCCTTTCCTCGCTCGCAGGATACCAGACTTCACGACCTGATTCTGCCTGATGGGTGGGTCGGCACACTGGCGGCTCACAGGAAAATAAGCAAAATCGAGTACATTGATTATGCAGCCTCTGGCAGTTCCCTCGTGGGGAAAAGGATGACCGGTTCCAAGTGAGCTTCAGGACGTAGTCAAGTATAATATGCCTCAGAACCATTGCGCGGTTGGGTTAAGTCACCCAGAGTAAGATATAATTACGATTTGAAAATGGTGGATGACTAGAGAATGGACACGTAGAAGGACGGGAAGATATGGCACGACGCAGCCGCAGACGCCGCCACAGCCCCAGCAAGGCAAACCCGCGCAGTTACGGTGAATTAAGGACGCAAAGTTGGGAAAGGGGCACTGAATCGAATGCACCGGCCCAGACCCGAACTGAGCCCGCAAAGGAAGAGCAAGCGCCCCAGGCGGCGCCGATCCCGTCGGGAAAAGATCGAGCCGACTGGAACGTGGAATACAGTCGGGTTTTCCGTGATCTCAAGCAGCTCTTGATCGTTTCGGTGGGCCTCTTTGCACTAATGCTAATCGTAGGCCTTTTCCTTTGAGGGCCGTATCTAGCTTCAGGTTTGCTGGCGCACCCGATTACGTTGCGCGTTGCCGGGTTGGCTGTTGGCGCCAGAGGAGGATGACCCGTAGCCCGAGGTGAAGGAGACAGCAGAGCCAGAAACTGCGCGTGAAGAGGAAGACGCTGGAGGTTGTAACCAGGACAAGCGTTGACATCAGTCGATCGGAGTGCGACTTCGACGAAATGTAGATGCCGGGCAAGGCAATCGCAGCTCCTATCCAGACCGCCCAGTACTGGGGAGATTGTTGAGGAGACGCGAGCGGGATCAGGAGATCCCATACAGCCCCGCGCAGAAAGCACCAGTGAAATTCCTGGGCGCTGTGTTCAATCAGTGAGAGACTTGAGAAGTTTCCAATTGGCGCGTTGGGGTTTGGCGCATCTGCACTCATTTGTAACCAGACGCGAACAAAAAACAGCAGGACCAGCAGGCCTGCCAGCGCCACCACGCCTACACTAAACCCCGACGACCAGTCAATCTCCGACAACCCCATCAGGCGGGGAGACAAATCACCCAATAGCAGGCCGATGTATGGGACTTGAACCCATCGTACGACTCTTACCAACCGCTCAAGGTCCGGCGCATTCTTCCGCGTAACGACGGTGGAGATGCCTGCCAACAGGAAGCTCAGCGCAAGCCACAGGCCCGCACGCATTGGAGAGGCTGTCAGTTGTTCAAATAGCCATGTGCCAACCATTTAATTTTACTGAAAAAAAACTACTCCCGTGACATTCCGACGCCTACTGCTGGTACTTCTTGTTCTTGTCCTGATCATCTTGATGAAGCCCAAAACGGTCTGGTCGGAGTTCAAGCGCATTCGAGGACAGTGGAATACTATATTGACGCTGCTTGTGATTGTTGTAGCCGCCTATTTCGTATTCGGCCTCTGGAGGGCCTATGTAAGCGGAGGAATTCCGTAGCATTTGCTTATCGGAATTCCTCCACTAAGAGAGGCTGCCTCGCCTGCCCCATCACGCCTGCGTCGAGGATCCAGCAAGCACAGGCACTCGTAGTCGAACCGCCCCACCTTCACAACCTACCCCAAAGCGGCAAGTGCACCTGCTGGACTGTCGGCAGGAGCAACGTCATAGCTCGTCTCCAACAGATTTCCATCCTCGTCGATCACGAAGTGACTGCGGTGGATTCCCATAAAAGTGCGCCCGTACATTGTCCGTTCGCCCCATACGCCGTAGGCTTCAGAAATCGAATGATCTTCGTCGACCAGTAACGTGAATGGCAGATCGAACTTGGTGCGGAATTTCTCATGGCTTTCCTGTCCATCGGGGCTAATGCCGAAGACGACGGCGTTCTTCTCAGTTATCTCCAGATGGATATCGCGAAATCCGCAGGACTGCGTCGTACAACCGGGCGTGTCGTCCTTAGGGTAAAAGTACAGGACGACCTTCTGTCCACGAAAGTCGGCAAGATTGACGGTTTCACCGCTATCCGTTTTGGCCTCGAAAGTCGGGGCGGGCGTGCCCGTTTCCAGTTCGGTTCTCATTTTTCCTCCAATTGGCTATGCCTTGAGTTGTCTTTCTAGTCCCATGTACTTGGATTGCAACTGTGAAGTACAGAGAACCCTCCATTGTCCACTACCGGAGGTAGCGTCGCTTGGATTCAGACTACTGATTATTTTAACCGAAAGAGTGAAATTGCTAAAGACTCTGTCCCACCAAAGCAGGCGCTCAAAACCAATTCAGCATCTTTTCTGAACTGTGCTACAGTAGGAATGTAGAGCGACATTGAACGCGTTCAGAGGAGCAGAAAAGGCCATGTCAGAAATTCGTAACCGTTTGTGGCAGCAGTACCTTAAAGCATCGCAGTCGGTGAGGGAACTACCTCCGGGGCCCCCCGCTACAGGGGAAGTGGTGCCGTTGCCTCCAGCCGTTGACTTGGAGCAGCTGAGAGGAACGCGGACGATACTAGTGCATGGCTACAAGGATGACGCCTCGGTCTTCGAACCACTTGCTTCTTACCTGACTGAGCTGGGCCTGAAGTCGTACGCGGTATCGCTCGCGCCCAGTGACTGCAGCGTCCCCTTGGAGACGCTCGCTCAACAGTTGGAAGCGTTCATTGAAAGAAATTTTCTCAGCCGGCAGGAACTGGATTTTGTGGGGTTCAGCCTGGGGGGCATTGTTACCCGATACTACCTTCAACGGATGGGAGGCCTGGCTCGTACAAATCGCTTTCTGACGGTGGCAGCCCCGCATCACGGAACCTGGCTTGCCTACGCCAGCAACCTGCCGGCCGCGATTCAGTTACGCCCAAACAGCGATTTCCTACTCGACCTGAATGCCGATGCTGAAAGTTTGGCCGGCATTCAGTTCACTTCAATTTGGAGCCCTTTCGACTTGATGATCCTGCCTTCTCTCAGCTCCCGCATGCCTATAGGAGAAAACCGGTTGGTTTGGTCCTTGCAGCACCAGGGGTTGATTACAAGCCCGCGCGGAATCAGCGCCATCGCAGAACAGTTGCTTACCGGTACAGAGAACATGCCGGCGTTCGCTTCCTCTGAATATGAGAGTCCTCCAGCGTATGACAATCGAGCGACGGGCGAGGGCCTTGAGTTTCAAGGACAGAGCTGATTCGCAACGATCGGAACAGCAGTAAATTAGTGCTCCTCGGCGCTGGACGAAACAGGATTTTGTCCAACCGCTTCGTAAAATCTTCGCAGTAACAGTTTCACCTTGTCAGGATCCCTTTTCCCGCGCCGGGACTCCACACCGCTGCAAAGGTCTATCCCATAGGGTTTCACTGTGAGAATGGCGTCAGCGATGTTGTCGGGATCAATTCCGCCGGCAAGGAAGATTGGGATCTCCGTCTGTTGTCTTAGCGCAGAGATCGCGGACCAGTCCCCAACTTTGCCTGTGCCGCCCAGTCGCACTTTTCCTTCACTTGCATCAACCGAATCAACCAGGAGCGCGTCTGCACCGGCATCAGCGTACTCTGCCGGCGTAGCCTGCCCGTCCACGATAGGAAGATGAACAGTTTTCCAGATCTCGCACGAAAGAGAACTCTTCAACTCGGCTACCAGCGCCGGCGGTTCATGGCAGAGAAGCTGGAGCGCATAAGGGCGAAGTGTATTGGCGACCTCATCCGCAAATGACGCGCTTGGATTACACAGCAGAATCACGTTTCTTACGCCGGAAGCCTCTGCTACTTCCCTGGCCTCTTTCAAACTCAGACTACGCTCTGTCCAGCTCACCTCAACCAGAATGCCGCAGAAGTCTGCGCGCCTCGCCAGACGAGCATCGCCGGCACTCGTTGTCCCGCACAACTTGAGAACTGTCATCTCCTCCACTCCGCTCCTTGCTTGCTTACCGTTCAAGTCTTGATGCGATCACAGTCCTGCCCTGGTAGTCTCGGACCGCACTAGACTCGTTTTCTACTCATTCGAGGACAGGCGCGATCTGTCTGAATCCAACATTGTTCGCCTTGGTCAGAAAGGCTTCCCCGCCGCCGTTTGAGGCCAGCCAGTTTTCGGCCTTATCGCGCAGCGCCTTGAGGTCGTGACCGAAAGCGAAAAGCGTTGGTCCCCAGCTGCTCATACCCACGCCTATGCCCCCGTTGTCACGAAGAAACCTGGCACACTCTGCGATCAGGGGTCCCTGCGTCTCCGCTTCGAAAACCTTGAATCCGTAGCTTTGGAACGCCTCCATGGCAGCGCCGAAGGTCGAGAGATCCTCCTCCAGAACTGCAGGCAGCATCTGTGCAAGCAGAATTCGGCACATCTTTTCCACGTCACGGGCGGGCACCGGGCAGGCTTCCTCAAAGAGATCGCGTTCACGGTCACCGCTTGCGCCCTCACCCTGCGGAATGACGACAAGGACATCCCAGGCAGGGAATTCATAGTGCAGCAGAATTGGCGGGGGCGGAACGCCTACAGAGGCTGATGAGGGTGAGAAACCATTCTTGCTCCCCTCCCCCCGCCGAAAACGATGGCCGCCATCCAAAATGAAACCGCCGTGCTGGATTGCTCCGATTCCAATGCCTGAGGTTCCCCCCCGGCCCACGACTGCAGCGATCTCCCGCGCGCTGGGCGCCAAACCGTAGAGCGCGCTCACAGCTATTCCCGCACCTACCAATGTCTGCGATGCGCTGCCGAGGCCCGAATGCGGCCTGGCCCTCTCCAGAACGGCTACTGATGCCCCTGGCAATTCGAACTTGCTGCAGACTGCGGCGACAGCTGCGTTCAAGCGCGGTTCAAAGCCTGGCTCCATCGGGCAGGAGGTTTCGCAGGTGTGGCCAGGCCTGGCGGCAATTCGCGTGCTTGGCTGTTCGAGCGCCAGTCCGATACCGCCGTCTATTCGTCCCATGCCCCCGTGCAGGTCAAGTAGCCCGAAGTGAAGCCTGGCAGGCGTCTGAATTACAAACTCTTTCACTTTGGCATCAATACTCAATAGTAACCCTTCCCGCACATCCTTCTCACTTCGGGTGCAAGAACTAACCATTTCCCGTTCGTAACTACTCAGCCGCAACTGATTCGCAAACCTGAACGAGGCGAGCAAAGGTGTTCTTTCTCCCCACATTATTGTATTTTGGGCGGTCGGCCGCAAGCGGCCTCCCTTGTGCAGGGGCTGCGCCCCCGCAACGCCCCCCTACAAAAACATGCCTCAACGACCGTGTGCATTCTTCGCAACGTGTCGGCTGGCGAGCATGGCGGCGGCTGTACACCAGTTGCGTCACCAAGAGCCTGAACAGTTCCAGGGACGGCTGGCTGGTCAACTGCTGTGGCTTAGTAGTTACTCCCGTTCAGTGAAACAGGTCAACGCCCGCATTTGACCGCGGCGGGGTCAGACAGTCTCACCCATTTTTATGGCCTGTGTTACCTGCGAACGCATCAACGATATTGTCATCAGGGCCGTCGAGCCAACGTAAAGCAAACTCAGGATGAGATAGACCTGGTAGACCCGCGGCCATGCGATCTGGGGCGCCAGCGGCAGTAGCGTCGGCATCGGATCGATTCCATGCTGCAGATAGGGGATAAATGCGCCGCTGGTCCAGATGCCGACTCCTGTGCCGACGGCCAGCCCAAAGAATAGTAAAACGACCAGCTCCCATCCCATAAAAGAGATGACCTCGCGCTGCGTGAACCCCAGGGCGCGCAGGACGCCGGTCTCAATTGCCCGATCTCGATACGAAGAAACAGTGTAAAGGATGAATCCCAGAATCGTCAGTAGTGTGCAGGCTATGAATCCGATCGAAAGCAGTCCAACTACCCCCTGGAACTCCGGACGGCGCAGCGCTTGGGCTACCCAAGGCCCGGGCGCTTCCCAGCCCAATATGCGAAACCCTCTTTCACGTAACTCCGTCTCGATCCTGTTATAGTCCGGGTTGGATTCGGTCCTCAGCCATACATCGAAAGGGAACTGCCCGCCGGCGCGCTCGAAGACGTAATCCAGGTTGCCAACGATGACCGGTCCCTCTTCAGGTTGCCAGGTGGGGAAACGGTTAAAGCTGCCTACGATCTGAAAATCGATTGGCGCCTCCAACCAGGTAAGTTCCTTGCGTTGCTCAGGAATCGACACTATCACGCGAAGGTCGTCCCCCTGTTTCAGGACCATCTGCCGCAAGAAACTGTTGGGAACGAGTACCCCATTTGGGGTCATGGCCAGGGCGTTCATCAAGGACCCGAGGCTGCTGGTTGCGAAGTCGCGCCGCCAGAAGCCAACTTCGGGGAAGTCGATCCGGTCAATGCCAATGAACTGCCCACCAGTCTTCCACTGGGCGACCTCTGCAAGTGCCTTGTATCTCCCCACACGTGCTACAGCCTGCACACCGGTTGCGTGCCTGTGTTCGGTGACTGGGAGAAAGGACCACGTCGTATAGCCTTCAGACGTAGACGATAACTGCTGGATGGGCTCAGCGTCTTCTCCTTCGGTTTTGCTGGCAGGGGAAATCCCTAAGGGATCGACTTCGATGCTTTCTCCCACTTCGGTCAGGCGCATGTCGGCCCCAAATCGGTAACGCACCTGTTCTGCGATCTGTTGATGCATTGTTTGGGCCAGCGAAGCGGTAAATACTGCCATGCTGAGCGTCAAAATCAATAGCAGCAAGGGGATCCGATAAGTCGCTGATGAACGTGCAAGCCGGCGCATGGCTAGCAATAGTCCAAGTGCATTCAACTGCCTGGCCCCCCAGGAAGTCGCATACATCAGAGGAGTGAGGACGCGCACACTCAGAAGCGCGAAGCCGAGAAGCCAAAGAACGGGAGTAATGAAGAGTAAAGGGTCGAGCACGGGAACATCGGTGAGGTCGCTGCCAGCCCCCAGGGAAACGATGCTGCCCTGGCTTCGCAGTCTGAACATTCCGTACACGGCTGCCAGAAGTACAAGAATGTCGATGCCGATTCCATGTAGCCAGCCGGCACGCCCGCGGGCGCGCTCTCTGCGGTAGGATGCCAGGGTGTGGCGCGTCGCCGCCAGTGTGGGCAACATGATGAGGAGCAGTGCCAGCCCGACCGTCAGCAGCGCGATGCGTTCCACCGATGAGGTGATCGTCATCGGCAGCGACTCTGAACCACTGAATTCGAGAAAGCCCTGCGTCCTGTCAATGATCCGAGCTATACTGCTACCCAGCGGCAAACCCCCGGCCCAGGCGGCGCTTCCCATTACTGCCCCTTCTATTACTACCATGGAAGCTATCTGGGCGACCGACGCCCCGCGACTGCGCAACAGGGAGATTTCGGCCCGGCGTCTTTCGACGTAAACGCCGGCGACGAGCCAAAGATAGGCAACGATAGAGCCGAAAATCGGCAGCGCGATCACAAAGAGCGACTGCGTCAGCGCCTGGGCGGAGCGCTGGTACCTCCTGAGCCCGGAATCGCTTGGTGCCACCAGCAGCGATGTGCCCGGCAGCAAGGCGCCGGACCTCTGATCGACCCTTTGCAGCTGTTCCAGAAATGCGCTCGCATGCCTGACCTCGAACGATTCGCCATCCAGAACCATATACCATGCGCCGACCGCGATCTCTCCCTGCAGTGCAGTGCCGATCTGCCGGCTGAAGCCCGCTTCGGAGACCAGCAGCTGTTTCCTGATCAGAGAGAAAGGATTATAGAACCAGTATTCTTCCTGGCGGTTCGTCATCTGCCAGACGCCAACTACCACGAAAGGGATCTGGCTCTGCAATCTGTTGGAATCGGCGTCCTCTTCGGAGAGAGCAATGAAAGTCTCCCCGACCTGCCAACCCATCTGTTGGGCCAGCGTTCCGTTTATGATCACCTCGACCGGAGCGGATCTGTCCGAAAACAGACCTGTGCTGGCAGGGAATCGCCCTTCCAAAATTGTGATGTGCTGCTCGAGGTCGCTTTGGAATGCAAAGCTCAGTTCTACCGGGGCGTTGCGGCCGGTCGCCTGAGCGTCTGTCGCCTGGGGAAATATGGGGAATGGAACGGTCTGAAAGTAGCGGACATCGATTATGCGGGGCAGCCCGAGGTCGCCGGCGGCCTGCTTTGTCAGAAAGGTGTCGACCGAACTGACGTCCTCCCATTCGGCGTATCCATGTTTGGCTCCCAGATAATGAAACATGAATGCAAAGGGAGGGTAATTCTTAGTCTTTTCGTGCAGCTCCTTGCGCAACAGACGGACGTAGACTGCGTTGCTGTAGGTGGGAATGCTGGTTGTGAAGGCGACCGCTGCCAGCAGCCCCAAGGCTATTGCAATTGCCAGCCAAGCCTCAACTTTCAAACGCTTGACGGCCAGCAATACGGGGCTGAACGCCGGACCGATTCGTTTGGAAAACTGTGCCCGTATCCGCCTCAACATTGCCATTCTAGGGCGAGCGCTTGCCCATAATCATGGCGACCACTTCGGCCTCCGTTGCCTCATCCCTCGATCGCGTACCTAACATTTCACCATGGAACATGACCGAAATATAGTCGGCGATCTCGAACACCTGTTGAATATTGTGACTGATAAGTATGATCGTCTTGCCCTGCCCCCGCAAGGTGTCGATCAGTTGCAGGACCTCCTGCGTCTGTTCTACCCCCAACGCCGCGGTTGGCTCGTCCATGATAATAATCTCACCGCCGCGAATCAGCGCACGGCCGACCGCCACCGCCTGGCGCTGCCCGCCGGAGAGATTACGAACCATTTCACGCACGTTGGGTATGCGGGCGTGGATGTCATCGAGCACGTTGTGCGCCTGCTGCAACATACCTTTGTGGTCAAGGAATATCGCGCCTGGCCCGCGTGTCAACTCGCTGCCGAGAAACATGTTCATAACCACGTCACGATTTTCCACCAGCGCCAGGTCCTGGTATACCGCGGCAATTCCCAGGTTGAAGGCGCCGGCAGGCCCGCCAATCCTGGTCTCCTCGCCGTGAACGCGGAATCCCCCGCTGTTGGGCTGCAATGCGCCGCTGATCAACTTGATTAACGTGGACTTGCCGGCGCCATTGTCACCGACAAGAGCGTTGACACGGCCTCGATAGACCTTCCAGCTGACCGACCGCACTGCATGGACGGCGCCAAACGATTTGTCTACTTCTGTCGTTTCGAGAATGACCTCGTCACTCGCCATGACCCGCTCCAAATTCCTTGTCCATTAGAAATCTACGACATGCGCGCCCGCAATACACTTAGTATGACAGCAAATACCAGGGCGAAACCCCGGACCACCAGAATGATGCCGGTCGGCACATCCATCAGCTGCAGACCATTGCCAAGAATGGTCAGGAAGAGCACCGCCACGAGATTGCGCTCAATGCGGCCGACCCCGCCGAATAGACTGAATCCTCCCAACAAAACAGCGGTGAGCGCGGTAACGAAATCGACACTGCCTGCGATCGCAAGCCCAAACAAGGCAGACTGTTTTGCCCTTGCAGTCACGAGTATGGCAGTCAACGCCGCTGTCAGCGCTGAAATGACCAAGGCAACGCGGATCACTCTGTCGACCGGTACGCCGCTCAGGAGCGCGGCGCGATAATCTGCACCGGTGGCGTAAATGTGGGCGCCAAGTTTAGTCTGCGTCAGCATGACCCAGCCGACGATGTAGCAGAGAAACATGATCCAGACCGAAGAGGGGATGCCGAATACGCGTATGAAAACGGTTTCTTGCAGCCCCTCACGTGCGATCGTTATTGTTTGGCCCCCGCTGAGAAATAGTGCGATCGCAATCATAACGCCCTGAGTTGCCAAAGTCGCCACAAAGGCGACGATTTTGCCATTAACAACGATAAGACCGTTAAAGAGGCCGGCTGCGATTCCAGCTGCCAGCGCGAATATTACGGTCAAGGGAAGCGAAAACCCGGCCTCCTCAAACAGAAGCGCTGTTGTCACCGTGGCGACCGCAAGAACGCCCTGCGTGGAGGTGTCGATCTGCCCGGCCAGAATCGCGACCGTGTAACCAGCCGTCACGATACCGGCCAATGATGCACTGATTAGAATGTTAACCAGATTGCGCTGGGTAAAAAAGAAGGGAGCAAAGAAAACAAATATGATGAAGAGCACAACGGTTACGACATAGATCCCGTTGTCCATCAAGAACAGCAAGTGGTCTCGCCGGCGTCCTGATATTATTCTCTCACCTTGCATTAACCGACCTAGCACGTACCTGCTCCTTATCGCGTTGCCATTTGTTGGCGGATACTGTCCAGCAGGATGGCGAAAACAAATGCAAGACCGTTTATCAGTTGCCGCATGGGTGCTGAAACATTGAGGATGCCCAAACCGATGGTAAGCGTGGACAAAAAGAGAAGCCCGATCAAAGTACGCTCAATTTTGCCGCTGCCGCCCGAAAGGGCTACGCCCGCAAAAAGCGCCGCTGTAAGCGACTGACCCAAGCCCTCGACGCCCGGTTGCGCAGCCAGCTGGCGGCCGGCGATCAGTATACCGGCCATGCCGGTGATCACTGCATTCGTCACCAGCACAATCCGCGCGATTCGAACTGCGTTGATCCCGTTCAGGGCCGCCGCGGCAGGATTCCCGCCCAGTGCATAAATGTGTGCGCCAAACTTGGTCTGGTTCAGTACTACCCAGCCAATCGCATAGGCGACAAACATCAGGGGAATGACAAATGGGACACCCGCGACCTCAAAATTGGCGATGTCGCGCAGTGGCGGCCGCACCAGCCGAATCATGCCCGGTTGTTTGGCCAGGTTGATAATTAGAAAGCCTATTCCACCACTGACGACACCCACGGCTAACGTGGACACAAAGGACGGGATGCCCTGTTGGATCAGATAACTGCTCAGCAGACCGACCGCGATCGTCAGGACGACTGTAAGAGCCAGTGCAACGCCGAGCGGCCACTCAAGCAGCTGAAAAACAGCCGCAAACATCAGCGAAGCCATGCCACCGACCTGGGCGGTAGAGAGATCAATCTGACCCGAGATCAGCGTTATGGTGTAGGAAGCCAGGACGATGCCCGCTGGTCCGCTCAGACGCAGGATCGCCTCTATTGTCCTCGACCTCAGAAACATTTCCGGAACTGCAATTGCAAACAGCGTTACTTCCAGAACAAAGGCGATAAATAACCCGTTATCAAGTAGAAATTGGACTACCTGCTTGCGCTGTATGCTGCGTATGCTAGTGGCCAACTGTGACTCCGGCTGCTGAATCGGCATGCCTGATTCCAGGCCCTGTTGCTACCTTGAAGCTGGTGAGAAATATAAGTTCCCAATGTAGAAAGGGTGGGGCTGGACTGGCCCCACCCTCGTCAAATCGTCAGAGCAGCAACCGCATCACTCCGATTCGTACAATTCTGCATAGCGCTGGTCTACAGTTTCCTGGGTAATCGCCTTGCGAACCTGGTAGGTCTCGAAAGGAAGCCCTTCCAGAGTTGCCAGCGCGACTTCGACCCAACCCCAACCCTCACAATAAGGCTGGAATTCGATGAAACCGTAGTAGCCCATCGGCCTGGTCTTCAGAAACTTGGCCGGCGGCTCGTCGCCACCCAACGTCACCAACATCACGTCGGCTTCGTTGCCTGCTTCGGTTACGGCATTGTAGGGGCCGATACCGAGGCCGTCCCAACAGGGAATCATCGCGAAGACGCCATCAGGGTGCGCCGTCATTGTATCGTTGACCATGTCTTCTGCGGAACGGCCCGTTGTCAGGTCGGCCATCAAGACGTGGTCGTCATCCAGTTCAAAGGCTTCTTTGAAGGTGGAAGCTGCGGAGCCGGTGCGGGTGACGCAGGCCGGGATGCCCCCGTGCGTCAGCTCGATGAAGAACAGCTCGCGTCCGGCCCAGTCTTCGGCCTGCCGCTTTCTTACACCCTCAACCAGGAGCTCTGCCCCGCGCATGCCGGCGATCCCGTCGGGGATACCGTAAACGATAGGCGTGTATTCGCTGGGTCCGTTGTCAATCCCGATGAACTGAATGCCTTCATCCAGGGCGCGCAGCGCCAGCCCTTCATAGACGTTGGGGCCGTGGGCGCCGACGATGCTCAGGTCGTTCAGGAGTAGCGTCTCCAACAGGTCCGGCTCGGTGGCATAGTCTCCGGCCGCGTCGGATTCGAAGAATTCCACGCCATAGAACTCGGCAGCAGACTTCATTGCCCCAGACCATTCGCCAAAGAATGGATGGGCAAGGTTGGGGTTAATGAATCCCAATCGCCAGGGCTGTGAGAATTCTGTTGGAAGGCTGGCCAAAGGCTGACACTGATGGGGCGCGGTTTCGGCTTCAATCGCTGCCGCATCGTGGAAGGTCATGGCCCTAGGCGTCGCCGTGACGTCAATGACTCTTGTCACTTGAACTTCCACAGTCTGGGTTTCGCAGGCTGCTAAGGTCAGAACCGCTAGTGCTATGACCAAGGCTGCCAATAGATACCGCTTGCTCTTCATCATTTCTCTCCTGTGCATTCTTAGAATGGGAAGTTGTAACTGCACAATCCTGCAAGGGAATTACTGTTGGTGGAAACTATCTTTCTACATGGAGAGTTTCGGAAGCCCGGTGGACTCTTCTTCTTGCTATTGACTAAAGAAACTCTCGCCAAAAGACGGGTATGGCCAGAGGCACTCTTCAGATTGGCTCCCTCTATATGGGCATCTTCGGTTCGATGGTCTCTGGAGGTGTTTATGACCCCAGGTTTAGCGCATATTGTGCGCACACGCTTCGCAGAAATAGTGTCCGTATGCGTGAAATCCTCTCTATTGAAGTCTGGAATAGAGGTACACGCATTCGAAAGGCCGTCAATGTGGTTAGCAGGAGGATGGCGGAGGATCCTATGAATTCCCGAAAAATGGTCCGCATGGACCACTGTCTTCCTGGAAAAGGCGGTTGCTGAACAGACTGAGGTGTCGCCTTTTCATTCGGACCGGGCATCCGGCGTCTGAGCCAGCGTCATTCTACTCTCAATGTAAGCCGTCTGTCAAGAATTGAACACCTGCAAGCCGGCGGCAAGGGCGGGCAGCTTCGGCCCTCGAAGGAGGCGCATGGCGTCCCGTCGAGACATTGCATGGGAAGCTCTACTGGTTCCGGCAAGGAGAGTGCCGTGCTGAGCGGTCGGACCTGCGGCCATATTCTGGGCGGGAAGTGTTTCGAAACGCCTAGTGAGGGCTGCATCTAGCTGTAGCGAGAAGAAGAGCGAACCGTGGCAGTTGTGAAGTGTGGACTACATCGGGCTTTGAGAAGGTCCAGGAGCGCCGGGAGCAGCCGAAATCAAGAAATGCAGAAGGCGTTTTACCCAGGCGACCAGTACGACTGCATTCCTGATTCAGAATACCTTTAACACCGACCGGCAGGAAATCTACTAAGGAGGACGTACGGGGATTGCGAGATGGGAACAAGGTTAGATCAGACCGCGGGCATTCTTGCAGTGACATTTAGGGCGCGTTTCCTCGGCCGCTTATCCAAGCGAGCCAGAGAGATGCATTACGACCGCCGCGGCTGCGACCGCAGCTGTTTCCGCACGCAGAACGCGAGGGCCCAGCGAAACACACTGCCAACCTCGACTGATCGCAGCGGCGGCCTCCTCGCTAGTGATTCCACCTTCAGGCCCAATCAGAAGTGAAATCGTGTCCGAATTGGTCAGGACAGTGGCCAAGCCCTTATCGGCGCCTTCTTCCTCCTCCCACGCCAGCAGGCGCTGGCCGGCGCCATGATCCAAAGCTTCCTCCCATCTCAATGGCTGATCCAGGACCGGCAGGCGGCCGCGGCGGCTCTGTTCGGCCGCCTCTCGAATGATGGCGCGCCATCGGTCATATCTGGGCAACAGTTTCGCAGCCGGACGGACCACAGTCCGGCTGCTGATCACCGGCACAAACCGGTTCACACCCAACTCTGTTCCCTTCTGCAATACCCACTCAAACCGATCTCTCTTCAGAGCACATTGGTAGAGTGTCAAGACGACGCCAGGCTCACTTTGGACAGTTTCCTGCGCCACCACGCGGCCTGTCGCCCTCTCTTCGTCAAGGTCCACAATTTCCGTCAGGAATGACGTGCCGCTGCCATCGAGCAGAGTGATCAGACTTCCGGGCGCCAGCCGCAGCACATTGCGAAGCTGGTGCGCCAGCGGGGCAAGTTCTACGGTACAGTGCGGACCCGGCACGATTTCCGGCAGGAAGAAACGGTGAGAATCCCTGGCCTTGGACTCTTTGTCGCTCACCTCTTTCACGCTTCTCTTTCGCTCTGCACTGTTATTGCCACCCAATCTCCTTCTTGCAGTCTCTCAACTTCCAACAGCCCGTGGCGAACCGCAGCCGCGACCACAGTCCCGGCCTTCTCTTCCAGAATTCCGGACAGGATCATGCGGCCTCCAGGTGCAAGCGGCGCCGCCAGTGGGACATTGCCATAGGCCGCGTCGAACAGTCCAATCAGGACTTCGGCCAGAATATTGGAGACGATCAAAGAAAACTGCCCCTCCTGATCTTCAGGTACTGACCCATGCCTTACATAGAGTTGGTCGAAGCCAAGAGATACGCCGTTCAGCTCTGCGTTTTCACCGGCTACTCTGATTGCCAGTGGATCAATATCCGTCGCCCAAACCGGGTGGGCGCCCAGCTTGGCCGCTACAATCGAAAGAACACCGCTGCCGGTACCTATGTCAAGGACAGAATCGCCCGGCCGGACCCACTTTTCCAGCGCCGCCACGCAGAGCCGCGTAGTCGGATGCAAGCCTGTCCCGAAAGCCATCCCCGGCTCAAGTCGGACGACGACGTCACCAGGCAGGGCATTCGGCTCCTCCCACGCCGGGGCAAGCAGAACACGTTTCCCAATTCGCAGCGGTTTGTAATGCCGTTTCCAAGCGTGGGCCCAATCTTCTTCTCGGACAGGTCTTGCCACCGGCTCCGGCATTGGGTACAACAGGCGCAGCCGCCACAGACCCTCTTCGATCTGCTTCTGGATGGTTCGGCCGCGTGGTCCAGGCTTCAAGTATGTTTTGACAACCAGCCTGAATTCGCCGTCCAAAGGGTTGCCAAAGTCGTCATAGCCGGTGGACTCCAACACAGCTCCGCCACCGGAGGCCTCGCCCGCCGCGCTGTCTTCAACCCAGTCACCGCCGTTGAAGCGGTTGAACAGCTCAGCAACCGCTTCGGCCGCTTCACCATCGACTTCAACAGCTATCTCGACAAGCTCATCTGCGTTCATGGACGATGTTTTGCCTTTGGCGATTCCCGGTGCAGATGGGTTTGCGCTATACTTCAGTGTCAACGTAGGTGGAGGCACAACACGACTAACTACGCCCGCTCACTTGGCCTTTCCACACTTCCCGCATAAGTCATGACCGCGCGCACACAATCCTATCTTAATCTGGCCTTGTGTATCCTGCTGTGGGCCTCGATTCCGGTTGCCTCGAAGAAGATTCTGTCAGAACTATCCAATCTACAGATGCTCTTCTACAGCACAGTATTTTCGGTGTTCGCGCTTGCGGCACTGGTCCTTTGGCAACGCAAGATTGCCAGCTTGAGGGACTTCACTTTTCGGGACTTCGCTCACATGTGTTGGCTGGGATTCCTGGGGGCGTTTCTCTACTACGTGCTTTTGTACGGGGCGTTCGCACGCACATCGGCAGCAGAGGGATTTATCCTTGCCTACACCTGGCCTATCCTGATCAGTCTGTTGGCGGTCCCGTTACTTGGCGAAAGATTCACGCCCGCCCGCCTGCTTGCGATCCTGATCAGTTTCAGCGGCGTAATTGCAATTGTCACCCAGGGGCGAATGGTGGCACTGCGCGTGGAGAACCTTTCGGGAAATCTGCTGGCCCTGGGCGGCGCCCTGGTCTTTGCGCTCTTCTCAGTTCTGGGCAAGCGAGCCAGCAACGACTTGACTGTCGCCGCCTTCGTATATTTCTGCGCCGCCTTGATCTGTTCAGCAGCCGCCATCGCTCTGAGCGGAGGCTTGCCATTGCCCTCTGCCACCGTCTGGGGCTGGCTTATCTATAATGGCCTGCTGGTCAATGGACTTAGCTATGTGTTCTGGTTCAAAGCGCTTGAACACGGCGACACGTTTATCGTCTCAAACCTGCTCTATCTCACCCCAGCGATCTCGCTGCTGTTCGTACTACTGTTTCTCGATGAACCCATACACGCCTCGGCAGTATCAGGCCTGATCCTGATTATCGCAGGAATTCTCATTCAGTCCTGGCCAAAACTCCTGGCTCTGACCGGCATTCGCGGCAGTTAAACCTGTTCAATCTTTGGGGATCTTCGGAGGGGTTCGACGGTCAGTGCATCTGACGGTTCATTCTGGCCTAAGAATTCTGTCCAGGAATCCGCGTCGCGGCTCATGCACGTCATCGCCCATGCTATCCGCCAGCTGACGGAAAAGCAGCTCCTGCTCCTCGGTCAGGTCGGTCGGCGTAATAATCCGCACAGTCACGATCATGTCGCCCCGGCCGCTGCGCTGCAGGCGCGGAATGCCCATCCCCGCCTTGCGGAATCTCCTGCCAGTCTGGGTGCCTTCGGGGATTTCGAGACTGACTGTCTCGCCTTCCAGGGTCGGGATTTCCACACTGGAGCCCAGAGTGGCCTGAACGACACTGACAGGTAGCTCCAGATGAATGTCAAACTCATCGCGTGTAAAGACGGGATGTTCTTCGACTCCTATGACAACGTAAAGGTTGCCGCGGGGCCCGCCTAACATGCCGGCCTCGCCCTCGCCGGCCAACCGGATGCGGGTTCCGTTGTCGACGCCGGCGGGCACATTGACTTTGATCTTGCGGGAGACCTGTCTGCGCTTGCGGCCGTTGCACTTGCTGCAGGCCGAGGACACAACTTCGCCTTCACCGTGGCAAGTGGGGCAGGTTGTCGCAGTAACGATGGTGCCAAATAGAGGACTCTGCTGACGGCGTTGCACCTCGCCGCTGCCGCCGCAGGTAGAACATCGCTCCGGAGTCGTGCCAGGCTCGGCGCCGCTGCCCTGACAGTTGTCACAGTCCTCCATTCGCGGCACTTCGATTTCCTGTTGTGCGCCGAAGGCGGCGTCTTCAAAACTCAGACCAATGTCCACGCGCAGGTCGGCGCCGCGTCGAGGCGCACGCCGGTTGCCGCGCCCCATGCCTCCAAACCCGAAGACCTCCTCGAAAATACTGCCCAGGTCTCCAAAACCCTGGCTGAAGTCGCTGAAACCGCCTGCCCCTGACAGCCCTGAATGCCCGAAGCGATCATATACGGCGCGCTTCTGCGGATCGCTCAATACCTGGTAGGCTTCGTTAATTTCTTTGAACTTGCTCTCGGCATCGGCCTCAGGATTCACATCCGGGTGATATTGCTGTGCCAATTTACGGAAGGCCCGTTTAAGCGCCGCTTCGTCGGCGCCGCGTTCAATGCCAAGCACTTCGTAGTAGTCGCGCTTTTCGCTCATAAGGTTATTCCCAACTTATGATCCAAGCGCACAGGCCGGCCAGGCCGACAGTTACGCCAATGAGTGCTGCCCACTGCGCGCCCTCGAATCCAACGCCGCGGGCGCTGAAGAGAAGTATCACCACGAAACCGATGGCGAGTACAGCCCAGTTGGACAAAGTCGTGTGCTCAGCCCAGAATCGCCGCAGAAAGTCCATGTCAGGTCGGACTCCTTTATCGTACCAACGTCGTCATTCTACGAGGATAGCGTCGCTTGAGGTCCTCCCAGATAGAGTCCAGCTGTGCGTGCAATTCGGCAAGGCTGCCGTCATTCTCGATTACGCGGTCGGCCTGATTCACCTTGGCTGCCTGCGGCGGCTGCAAATCGATCATGCGTTTGGCTTCGACTTCGTCCATCTTTCGTGTCTCGAGAAGCCGCCGAAATTGGGTGGTCAGGCTGGAAGTGACGACCCAGATTTCATCGCACAGGGTGGACATCAACCCGGCCTCAAGCAGTTTGATTGCTTCCAACACGATAACGGTTGATTCGTTATCGGCTATCTCCTGCTTTCCCAGATCAAAGATCTTCGGATGGACGATTTTCTCCAACCGGCCCAAGTCCAGGGGATTGGTGAAAACAATCTTACCGAGTTTCTTGCGATCGATTGTGCCGTCTTCTTTCAGTATTTCTTTGCCGAAAGTGCGCACTACCGCATCGTAAGCTGGACCACCTGGCTCGATCACACGATGGCCAAGTTTGTCAGCATCAATGATAAAAGCACATTTCTCCATCAGATAGTTGAGAATCGTGCTCTTGCCTGTAGCAATATTTCCAGTCAGTCCGATCACCAGCGATTTGCGCCCCATGTTCGATTAAACCTTTTGCGTTGGTGGACCAAGTGCTGCCCTATTTTAGCCGAAAGTCTGGCCTGCTGACAAGCCTGTCATGCAGCCATGACTGCCCATTCTTCCATCAGCTTTTCCAAACGTTGCGAGACGCCCCGATGTTGGTCCTGCAGCGTGCGCAGCCTCTCCAGATCCTGTGCCGCGCTCGCTCGGGCCATGTGTTCTTCGATCTCGACAAGCCTGCTCTCCAGCCGATCAATTCTTTCCTCGGTCTCGGCGACGGCCTCCTCGTGCTTTTGCGCCTGCCGCCTTTGCCTTCTGGCTTCCCGCTGCCGCTGCCACTCCTCTTCCGATGCGGTCGGTGCAGCCACTGCTTTCGCTGGGGAGTCCTCCCTCTCCGATCGCAGTCGTTCCGTCTGCCACTGCTTCCACGTGCCTTTGAAGACTTCCAGGCTGCCGGGCTTGCCATTCGACGCTGGCGTCACCTGCCAGATCTGCGTTGCCAGTGCATCTATCAACGCTCGATCGTGGGTAACAAGCAAAATGGTACCGTCGAACTGTCGCAGCGCGTCTTGCAGGATCTCCTGGCTGTCAAGGTCCAGGTGGTTCGTCGGCTCGTCCAGGAGCAGAAAATTGGCGCCCTGCAATGTCAATCGCGCCAGCGCGATACGGCTGCGCTGCCCCCCTGAGAGGCTCTCAATACTCTGGAAAACATCATCGCCCTTGAAGAGAAACTGCCCCAAATATGTTCGTGCACGCACAGTGGGAAGGCGCTTGACCTCCAGCAAGGCGTCCAGTACTGTCTGACCGCCGCTCATCAAACCGTAACCGCTGCCTACATGCCGTTGCGCCAGGTAGCCTACCTCGACCGACGAGCCCAGTTCAACCCTTCCGGTGAGCGGTTCCAGCTCTTCAAGAATTGTGCGCACAAACGTTGTCTTGCCGGCGCCATTTGGACCAATCAGAGCGGCAACCTGTCCGCGATACAGGTCCAGGTCTGGCGCTTCCAGAATTGGCATGTCTTCAGGCGACAGGCTGCGCATGGGCCGCAAGCGCCCCTGCCGGCCAATTTCAACACCGTGACGACCCTTGGCTGACAGAAAATCCGAAACGGCCTCATTCGCGATGGAATTGCTGCCGTCAACCCCGTCGCCCTTCATGTCCTCTTGCAATGTACCGGCTATGTGGGGACCCGCACCGGGTGCAGGCTCGCTATAGCCGGCTACCAGCTTGCGTGTGCGCAGGACAAGGTCGCCGCTGCGCAGGTCCGTTCGCAGTGGCAGACGGATAAACTGGCTGGTCGGGGGCGGCGGCAGCGCCTCCTCCTCCAGGAATCGGTTTAGTCTGGTCTCTCTACCCTGCGCCTCTTTGGTTCGCTGTCCTGCCTTGTAGCGACGGATGAACTCCTGGGTCTCGCTGATAAACTCCTGCTGGCGTTCATACTCCTTGCGCCAGCGAGCGTGCCGATCTTCGCGCTGCTGCCGGTAATGGCTGTAGTTTCCGCGGTAGGTTTCCACCCGACGATGCGCCAGATCCCATATCCGGGTCGCGACTGTATCCAGGAAGTACCTGTCGTGGGATACAACGATGAGCGCGCCTTTCCAGTCCAACAGTACGCCTTCCAGCCAGGACATCGAACGCACGTCAAGGTGATTGGTCGGCTCGTCCAGGAATAGCAGGTCGGGCTCCTCCAACAGCAGGCGGCCCAGGCAGGCGCGGGTACGCTGACCCCCGCTGAGGTGAGCGAGCGGTGCATGCCACAGGGACTCCTGAAGGCCGAGACCGGTCAGGACGAAACGCACTCGTCGGTCGATGGCATAGCCGCCAGCCCTTTCAAACGCTTCCTGCTGTTGCCCGTAGCGGGTAAGCAGGCCTTCCAGCTCCTTATCGCTCTGTGCCGGGTCGGTCATGCGGGCTTCCAGGCGTCTCAGTTGCTCCCCTTCTGCCAGCAGTTCCGTGAAAACGTCCTTCAGGTCCTCGTAGAGCGTTCGATTGCCGGCGGGCGGAGGGTCTTGCGAGAGGTAGCCTATTCTAGTTTCCTGGGCGACGAAGAGATCACCGCTGAAACTGGTGTCGATGCGGCCAAGCGCTTTGAGAAGGCTGGTCTTGCCGGCCCCATTTGGCCCTACGAGGCCAATCCGGTCCCCAAACTCAATCCGAACGCTAACGTTCTCGAGCACGTCGAGATCGCCGTAATTCTTGGAAATGTGATTGGCAACGAGGAGACTCATGCGATCGGTCGGGCCGCAGTATATTGAAACACAGAAACGCCAAACCGTCTCCGCATTCTAATTCCCTTTACACGAGCCGATTAGAACGGGCTGCAGTTTGGCAAAGTATTCAGAGTGTACCACATTTTTGGGAGAACTGCGATAGCATGCACTGGTGTATAACCTTTTGCCTTGGTCAGCTGTAAGAATGAAGACTTCTCTCCGGAAGGTGTAGGGACCGCAAGAAATGGGCTGGTGGGCGGCTCCCATATCTGAAAGTAGGAGACCAGTTGTAGCAGCGAATGCGGGTTAATCTCGCAACCAAGAACGAGGCGAGCGAAAGCGATTTTCACTAACCACTGATCACCAACCACCGACCACTGCAGTTCTGGGCGGTCGGGCGCAAGCGCCCTCCCTTGTGCAGGGGCTGCGCCCCCGCAACGCCCCCCTACAAAACCATCGCTCACCGACCGTGTCTGCGCATTCCAACAGTGCCGCTCTAGCAACCTGGCTGCCGCCAACCGCATACGCAATCAGATTGCCTGAATGGCGGCAGGACTAAAGGGCTGGTCACGACAGACTCTGTATATGGCTTGGCATTCTCGAAAAACGCAGAATCTGGCCTCATGTTTACTTACCATCTGCCACGGAAGTGGGCTTTGTCCGAATTCTAATCAATCATTTATAATTTTTGTATGGCTAATCCGGCCACAGGTTCTTTTTTTGAAGTATGTACTGAAACTATGCCATTCAGTTCATATTTGTTAACCACTTTGACATTTATTTGACCAAGGAGGTTCAAATGCCAAAGCAATTCGCACTACTAAGCCTGATCTTAGTCGCGGCGCTGATGCTGGCCGCATGTGTTGGGGCGGCGCCGGCTGCTGAAGCCCCTGCAGAAGAGGCGCCCATGGAAGAGGCCCCCGCCGACATGAGTGGGAAGGTCGTAATCGCTTCAGGCGCGACTATCCGCATCGGTGGCTCATTCGCGTTGACCGGACCAATTCCCGACCCCGGCCTTAACATTCGTCACGGCGCTGAAATTGCGATTGACGACCTTAACGCTGCCGGTGGCCTTGAAGGCTTCATGTTCGAGCTGGTCGCGGAAGACGGTGCTTGCGACGGCACCCAAGGAACGAACGTAGGCAACAAATTTGCAGCCGACGAGACTATCGTCGCTGTGACCGGAGGCACCTGTTCCGGTGAGACTTTCGGTCTGTTGCCAATCCTGCTGGAGGCGCGGATTCCGTTCGTAAGCCCCAGCGCAACGAACCCGGATATCACCTCTGCGGATTGTGATGTCTGCAACCGTGTCGCTCTGAGCGACTCACTGCAGGGCGTCTTCTCTGCCGATTTCGTCGTCGAAGACCTCGGCATCACCAAAGTTGCTGTCATTCACGACAACTCAGACTATGGCAAGGGACTGGCAGAGATATTCCAGAACCATATTCTGGCATTGGGAGGCGAAGTCTCCAGCTTTGAAGGTGTCCAGGTTGGAGACACAGATTTCCGCGCATTGTTGGCCAAAGTTGGCGCAGACGGGCCCGCAGGCATCTATTTCGGCGGGTACTCCACCGAAGCCGGCCTGATCGCCCAGCAGATGTCAGAAACACCCGGCCTTGAAGACGCGATGTTCATGAGCGACGATGGCGCCTATACCCAGCAGTACCTCGATGCAGCCGGGGCAGCTGGCGAAGGCACCTACGTAGCGTTTCTGGCCGGCGATGACTCTGAGGAAATGAACGCCGATTTCGACGCCAAGTATCTCGAGAAATACGGCGTGGCCGCTGACGAGCTTGGCCCCTTCCACGCGCAGAGCTACGACTCAGTGAAGCTGATCGCGGCCGCCCTTGCTGAGGTTGCCACCGTTGACGATAGCGGCAACCTTGTGGTTGACAGGGAAGCGTTGATCTCCGCCATTCGCACAGTCGATGCCTTCGATGGTCTGACCGGCACGATCAAGTGCGATAGCATTGGCGAATGCGGCGCCGGCGGCGTCCAGGTCTTCGAAGTCATGGACGGCGCCTTCAGTCAGGTTAAGGGTTTTGGGATGGAGTAACTCCTTGTAGTCAGCAGGAGAGAGAATGCAACTGTTCTCTCTCCTGCTTCCCCCTATGGTCCCTCGAATACAACTATGGCGAACAGCCCGCTCAATGTGCAGGCGGCTAAAATAGATGGTCAGACCGCTCAGAAATACTTGATACGGGCTCTGGGCGCTGCTATTTTCCTCCTCGTAGCATGGCGGGTTATAACCGTTGGGCTGGCAGAAGGCTACCCGGCCTCCTTCTGGATTTCCCAGGCGCTTAACGGCCTGGTTCTGGGAGGCGTTTACGCGTTGGTGGCCCTGGGCTACACACTGGTCTACGGCATCCTCTTCATGATCAATTTCGCCCACGGCGAGGTCATGATGATCGGCGGCATCGCCGGCTTTTTCACCCTCCAGTTTGCGCTTGCCCGCGGCTGGATGGAGGGCCCGTGGCTCGTTGTGGTGGCCGCCTTGCTATTCATCATGCTGGTAGGCATGGCCGCCTCGGTGGTTATTGGCGTAGCCTTGGAAAGGCTGGCATACCGGCCTTTACGCCAGGCTCCCCGCCTGGTACCGCTGATAAGCGCGATAGGCGCGTCGCTCTTTCTCCAGTACTCGGTCCTCTTGATCTTCGGCGTCAGCCCACACAGTTATCGCAAACCGGAGTTAATCTCCGGCGGCCTGCGGCTTGGCGACGTATTCATTTCCTACACGGGCGCCATAATCTTTGTAACTTCGGTACTGTTGATGCTGGCCCTCTTCTTCATCATTCAGCGAACAAAGTTGGGACGGGCGATGCGAGCGGTAGCCGAAGATCGATCCACCGCGTCGCTCATGGGTGTCGATGTCAACGCCGTGATAGTGGTCACCTTCGTGTTGGGTTCGGCCCTGGCAGGCGCCGCAGGCGTTATGCTCGGCTTTCACAACACCGTCGTCAAGTTTAACAGTGGCTTCGTACCTGGCTTGAAGGCCTTTACGGCCGCGGTTCTCGGTGGCATTGGCAACATACCCGGCGCAATGTTCGGCGCGCTCGTTCTCGGTCTGATCGAGTCCATGGGCCCGAGCGCCCTGGGTATTCCCACTGAATACAAAGATGTCATCGCCTTTTCACTTCTCGTACTGATTCTTATCTTCCGGCCGTCCGGCCTTTTCGGCGAGGTTCTTAGCGAGAAGAAGGCCTGATGAGACACGATACTGTAACCAGATCAGTGAAGACCGGACTGGTCGCCTTCGCCTGCCTGAGCTATCTGATCCTTGTCGGTATCCCAGGGCGCATTGGCGGGGCCGCTCTGCCCTCGCTTGCGCTAATCGCGGCCCTGGTCTTTTGGTTCAATTTTCGCCGCAACGAGGATTTCCGAACTGTTCCAGAACGAGATCGGGGTTCCACCGGCGCAGAAGGCAAGCCAGGTTGGCAAATCGGCACAAACCATGCGCCGGCTGCGAACGATACAGTTCCACTTTTGCCGGCTGGGATCAGCGGCCTCAACCTTCACCTTGGTCTGGCCGCGGGTGCAACTACGGGGCTGCTTATTGCAATCTGCAGTTCGGTCATCGTCGCGGCGATTGGCAATGGCGTTTCAATTCAGCCGGTCTTCGACAAGATGGTCCCCTTGAACGTTGCCGCGCTGGTCGGCGTTAGTCCAGGACAGATCGCGCAGGCCGACGTTTCTCCCTTTCGCTACCTTCTGCAGACAGTCTATTTTGCCGGCGCCGGAATACTCGCCGCGCTGGCGGTAACCACAGGGGGAGCGAGGTTAACGGATGCTGCCCGCTCTGACCGGTTACCTGTAAATCTGTCCGCCCCGAAGATTCTGGCCGCCGGCCGACTTGCGGGCCTCGCGCTTCCAATCGTCCTGCTGGCCTTTATCGTATTGCTCGGGCTGCCGGGTGTTAGCGCGTTTGGTTCCAACGAAGGCACGGTGCGCCTTCTTCTTACCCTGGTCGCGACCGGTAGCGGACTTTTTGCCCACAGGCTGTCCAGACCGGGAAGAGAACGCAGAATTGTGACCGTGTTGCTTGGGCTCGGCGTCTTGATGATGCCGTTTGTCCTTGATCAGTTTCAAAACTCGGTTATGGGTCTCGTCTTCATCTATGTAATGATGGGGCTTGGTCTTAACATCGTAGTTGGCTACGCAGGCTTGCTGGACTTGGGATATGTGGCCTTTTTCGCCATCGGCGCATACACCTATGCCTTTCTTTCGGCACCTTTTTCCTCGCCCTACATTTCCAACCTTCTCCTTCTCCTGAACATTTCACCCGATAGCCCATTGCTCGGTTATTGGATGGCGCTGCCAGTGGCGATGCTTACAGCTGCAATCGGCGGGATCCTGCTTGGCATTCCGGTCCTGCGCCTGCGGGGAGACTATCTCGCTATCGTTACGCTGGGCTTTGGCGAGATAATCCGCCTCTTCATGTTGAACATGGGTGAATTGACGAATGGACCGCGCGGCATCTTGGAAATCTCCCAGCCCAGCCTGTTTGGCTTTGCGCCCGAAGCCTTCTTCGGCCTTCTCAGTTCACAGGGTTGGACTTTCCTGCTGGCACTGATCAGCTCGGCGCTGATCGCGATTGTTGCCATTCGATTGAACAGTTCCCGGCTGGGAAGGGCGTGGTTTGCAATGCAGGAAGACGAGGACGTGGCCGAGGCTACCGGCGTCCACCTCGTGCGAACTAAGCTGCTCGCCTTTGCCATTGGCGCCACGTTTGCCGGCATGGCAGGTCAACTATATGCCGCCCGCCAGATCAACATCTTCCCCGAGAATTTCTCGCTCTTTGTCTCGATTGACGCGCTGGCTTTGATAATTGTTGGCGGTATCGGCAGTCCTGCCGGCATCGTTTTGGGCGCGCTGGCGCTCAAGGGTCTGCCGGAGGTGTTGCGGGGCGTGGATGAGTACCGCATCGTTGCATTTGCCGCCCTTCTGGTCATCATGATGATCGTGCGGCCGGCCGGCATTCTGCCCTCGCCGCGCCGCCGGGTCCAGTTGACTGCGCCCGAAGAACAGGGCCCGCCAGAACTGTCAGATGGAGCGGAAGAGGATTTCAGAGAGCCGTTGGAAAAGAAAGCTGCCCCACTGAACGGGCCTGAAAAGGATGAGGCGCAATGACGGCCCTGCTGAGCATTCAGGGAGTTACGAAAGTGTTCGGCGGGCTGACAGCCGTTGATAACGTCGATCTGGAGATTGCAGAGCTCTCAATCTCCTCTCTCATTGGTCCGAATGGCGCCGGCAAGACGACCCTTTTCAACTGTCTGACCGGCCTTCACAGGCCCGAGAACGGCGAAATTGTCTTTGACGGACGCTCGCTGGTCGGACTGCGTCCCGACGAAATCACCGAACGCGGCGTCGCCCGTACCTATCAAAACATCCGCCTCTTTGGAAGGATGACGGCGCTTGAAAATGTTCTGGTCGGGCAGCATCTGCGTTTGAAGTCTTCGCACTGGAGCGCGATTTTGCGAACGGCGGGCCAGCGGGCAGAGGAACACGCCGCCCGTGAATCGGGCCGGGAGCTGCTCGAATTTGTCGGGCTCGAGGGGCAGGAGAATGTCGTCTCAACCAACCTGCCCTATGGTGACCAGAGGCTGCTGGAAGTCGCACGTGCGCTGGGGAGTCGACCCCGCTTGTTGCTCCTGGACGAACCTGCCGCCGGCATGAACCCGAGAGAGACTGACCGCATGATGGAGCTGGTCCATAGGCTGCGCGACGAGAGAGACGTAACCGTGTTCCTGATAGAACACGACATGAAGGTTGTGATGAGTATTTCGGAAAGTGTGTCGGTCCTGGATTACGGCAAGAAGATCGCCGAGGGCACACCCATGGAAGTACGTTCGGACGCCAGAGTAATTGAGGCCTATCTCGGCCCGGAGGTTGCAGTTCAGGGATCAGCAGAAGCGGTGGGAAAGTGATCCATGTTGATCCTGGAATCAGTCCACACTTTTTATGGCCACATTCACGCGCTCAAGGGTATTTCTTTGACTGTGAATGAAGGCGAAGTTGTCTCGCTCATTGGCTCGAATGGCGCCGGCAAAACAACTACGCTCAATACGATCAGCGGCGTTTTGTCCGCCCGCGCCGGCTCCATCTACTTCCAGGAACCAAACGGTTCATTGCCAGGCCAGGCATCCCGCAGTCCCGATCAGGGAATACGCCTGGACCAATTGCCAGCGCACGAAGTCGCCAGATTGGGCGTCTCCCAATCGCCGGAGGGGAGGAAGATTTTCGCCCGCCTGTCCGTACAGGAGAACCTGGCCATGGGCGCATTCGCTCGGACTGACAGTACGGGCATCAGCGAGGACTTGGACAGGGTGCTCGAACTCTTCCCGCGACTTCAGGAGCGGCTCAAGCAGCCCGGCGGCACACTTTCCGGTGGTGAACAACAGATGCTGGCCATAGGACGCTCGCTCATGAGTCGGCCCCGAATCCTGCTCCTCGACGAGCCCTCGATGGGCCTGGCGCCGCTGCTGGTACAGCAAATCTTCCAGATTATTCGCGAGATTAACGCCCAGGGCATGACCATTCTGCTGGTGGAACAGAACGCCCAGGCCGCTCTTCAGGTTGCCCACCGCGGCTACGTCCTCGAAACCGGCACCATCGTGCTGAGCGGCAAAGCCGGGGATTTGCTGGCCAATCCACAGGTAGCCGAGGCATATCTCGGCATCTGACGCGATGACGCGATCAGATCCGTCTCGCGGCGCACTCCCCGTCACTTCACTCTAAAACAACCTGCGTTTGTCCACGATGTTGCGGAGCGTCTCACCCTGCAGATAGCGGTGCAGGTTGTCCCGCAGCGTATCAATTCGCCGTTGAGGCACATGTGGATTGTCGGCAGCTACGTGCGGCGTCATGATTACGTTTTCCATTTGCCACAGCGGATGCGCAGCCGGCAGAGGCTCAGTTTCATACACATCCAGCGCGGCGCCGGCAATGCCGCCCGCATTCAGTGCATCGACCAGCGCGTCCAATTTGACGACGACCCCGCGGCTGATGTTTATGAGATAGGCTGACGGTTTCATTTGCCCCAATTCTTCGGCGCCGATCAAGCCAACTGTTTCCGGCGTCTGTGGAACGCAGCTCACCACAAAATCTGAGTCTCTCATCAGATCGTGAAGGCGGTCCTGCGGCCACAGCGCGTCCAAGCCCAGGCTGCCGCCCAACGCCTCGTCGGGTCGTGCGTCAACCGCAATCACGCGCATGTCGTGCGCCTTACCTCTGCGCGCCAGCTCCGAACCTATGCCCCCCAACCCGATAATTCCCAGTGTGCAATCGCCCAAATGATGGACGGGCGTGCCCTTTCGCCACTCACCCTGGACCTGGCGCCGCATATACAGATGAATGCCGCGGGCGAACATAAGAATGAAACAGAATGCATGATCTGCAATCATGTCACTGTAGATTTTGGACATGTTGCTGACAACGATATCGCTTTCGACCAGTTCCGGAAACATGTAGTGCTCCAGACCGGCGATCGGGGTTTGCAGCCATTGCAGGCTCTCGGCCCGCGCAAGCAGGGCCGGCGTGAGATTGCCGTACATACCCACTGCCTGCGGAATCGCGGCCAGGGCGTCCTCCTCTGTCAGCGCGTTGACGACTTCCAACTCCGGAGAAACCGCCTGCACTTGAGCAAGTTCGTCGGGCGTAAGCGGCGGGTATATTAGAAAGTTCATCTGGCTCGCACCTCTTTTTCTATTGTGGTTTACGTCTGTGGGCAGCGTAGCGGGTTGAGTATAACAGCTCATCCACGTTTACACGCTCACCGCCCAGGTCGTCAGAAACATTCGCGCCGAGCACGGCGGCGAGACTGTTCATGGCATCGCTGAATGGAGAGCGGATCAGGTCGGGGCGACCCTCGGTTATCGCCTGAATGAAAAGTTCACTGATTGCAAACGTGTCGTCTCCGCCCCGACCCTCGAAGAGCAGCTTCCTGACAGCATCTTGCGCGGGCGGCTGCGACGGCGGGTAGGGCCCATCATACTGGTACATAATGACGCCGTCGTCCTTTATCTCCGCCCGTCCCTCAGTCCAGAGAACCTGGTGGTCCATATGGCTTGCATAGACCTTGCGCAAGCGCGAAAGCGTCAGCGAGCCGATGGCGCCGCCGGCAAACCCAAAATGCACACTGTATGTGTAAGGGTTATCGGCGTCGTCGTAGATTTCATCCGGCGGCCGGTGCTGATAGTGGGCCTGCACCCACTCGACATCGCCAAACCAGTAGCGCCAGAGGTCCAGAAGATGGATGCCGCCTTCGACCACCGTCATGCCGCTCCAGGCCCGGTTTGCAGTCCAAATCCTGTTGCGCGGGCCGCCGTGAAGTTCGGTCTGATGGTGCTTTACATTGTGCCCTTCCAACGGACCGTGAAACGTGTAGCAGGCCATCAGCGGCGTCCTGCCTTCCCGCAGCAGGTTGAAAATCGCTTCGTGGCGGCCGTCGAAACGCTGCTGGAATCCTACAGTTGAAATCACGCCCGTTTCCCGGATTACGGCCTCCATCTCCAAGGCCTCGTCCAGGAAGAGACTCATCGGTTTCTCGACGAACAGATGCAACCCGGCCCTGGCCGCGCGCAGAACCTCGCCTGCGTGGAGATTGGGTGGAATGCAAATGTAGAGGGCGTCCTGTTCCTGGGCAAGCAGCTCATTGAAATCGGTAGTGAGCACTATGCCGTCGGGCCGAAAACCCTCCACATACTTTCTTATCTTGCTTTGGTCCAGGTTTGAAGCAAATGCATCGGCTAAGGTTGTCAACCTGACTTCGCCTCGCTCCTGTAACCTCCACAGCGCTTTCAAGTGTTGCAGCCCCCGCTGCCCCAGACCCATCAGAGCGACGCGTACAGGTCTCGTCATCTTGGCTCCTTTGTCTCTTGTCCACCCTCATGAACGGGGATTCCGCCCTCACGGTCTTTGTCCCAGTGACTGTGGTGCAACGACAGAGCGACGGAGACTCCCGGTCGCCTTCCATTGTAACGGAAAACGGTCAGTGGGCAACGCTGGAACGGCCGCGCTCCGCGCGTCATTCGCGTGACGGCTTAGATTTGCCGTAACTACTAAGCCACAGCAGTTGACCAGCCAGTCATCCTTGGAACTGTTCAGGCTCTTGGTGACGCAACTGGTGTACAGCCGCCGCCATGCTCGCCAGCCGACACGTTGCGAAGAATGCACACGGTCGGTGAGAGATGGTTTTGTAGGGGGGCGTTGCGGGGGCGCAGCCCCTGCACAAGGGA
>MKWU01000318.1_pt1 | contig 91874 bp, 80 predicted proteins | sample 809101 | NCBI WGS metagenome assembly MKWU01 (sample SAMN05860141, study PRJNA318959) | sponge metagenome | host: Aplysina aerophoba | place: Slovenia: Piran, Adriatic Sea, Gulf of Piran | collected 2013-05-07
CTAACCTCGCTGTTCCAGACCTGCAACTCGAAGCCCCGAAGAGGCCAAAGCCGGGGTCCCCCGTTGGGGGTACGGACTCTACGGGTCTTGTCAGCCCTTGGGAAGAGTTCTTGGGCTCGCTTCTCCTGGGCGAATCCGCCCCTGGTAACAGAGCTGATCTGGTCCGCAGATCTTGCGGGGCTCGAGGTTGGGCCTGCCTGGCTGTAGTTGAGCCCTCATGGTTGCTGGGGGTTAGGTCGGTTACTGGAGGTCGGTCCTAGCCAGCTGTGCAGGAGGTACCAGGACCGGTTTCCTCCCTTCGGGGGGTAGGGATGATCTCGGGTTACGACCGGACACCAAGAGGGGAATGAGATGGCTTCTAGTAAACCCATCATGCCACCTGAGCAGCTATTGCAGCGCATGATTAGACCCTAAACTCAGTGCAGGATCAACATTTCGATCAACGCCGGCCCGGCACGGTAAATCTCCTCCGCGGCAATGACGCCGATGGTTACAGGACCGGTGAGCCTGAGCAATTGATTCGAGAAGCTCTCCTCAGATTGGGTAAGTTGGGGAAGATCGGGCATAAACAGGCCAGCGGTGGTGAGGCGAACGCGGGTTTCAGCAACCAACTGGGCAAGTGCATTGCGGATCTCCGCTTGGCTGGCCTGCAACTCGTCGCTACCAAGATGTATCTGGCGGCTACTGATCAACTGACCCCGGTCAAACAGCTTGCTGTTCGGCAGGGCTTCCACCGACACTACAATGTCCTCTGAACGGAACTGGTTACGCGGGGACACGAGCAGGATCAGATCCACTCCAGGGGTCTGCGTAATCCCAGTGACTAAGCCCTCGAACTGGTCCGCGCGAAGCCGCACCTCACCCGCACCCTTAAGGAGGGTCTCCTCACTGGCTGAGCGAATGAATTGCGAGAGTTCCTCTCGAGCGGAGGCAATGTCGGTCGCATAAAGCAGTCCGCTGTAAACGAGGGCGTCTCTAGTGTAGACCACCTGACCACCGGTCACCTGTTCAAACTGTTCTCGCGCACGAGCCAACTCAGCCGCCTGCCCTTCAAGAACCACTTGGAAACCATCGACTCTGGCCCTAAGCTCCCCCACTTGATCGTTGGCCTCAACAATCTCCGTGCGGAGTTGATCGTTGAGCATCTCAAGGTTGGTGTTCTGTCTGCTTAGGGCTTGGCTGGCCTCGCTCAGTTGATCGTTGCGAACCTGCAGGGCTGCGTTCTCCAAACGCAGGATCTCGGCCTGACTGTTCAACTCGTCAAGGGCGGTCTCCGTCCCACTGAGCTGCGACTCAAGCTCGCCGAGTTGACCCATAGCCCCCTCTAGCTCCCACCGGACGGAATCAACTTCGGCCTGAAGCCAATCAACCTCGGCGCGGGTACGATCAACCTGCTCACGGGCCTCGTCGCGGTCGGTCCGAACTCTGGCGAGGTCCGCCTGAGCTGCGTCGAGGGCAACCTGGGCCCCACCCAACTGGCTGCTCATCTGCGCGAGTTGATCCTCCAAACCCTGGATTTGCTTTTCGAAGTTCTGAATGTCGGCCTCCAGGGTTCTCCGCTCAGCGCGCAGGCGGTTGAGCTCCTCCCCCACCTGCTGCGCGTTGATGATGATCTGCGTGGCCCCGCGGAAGGCCAGCGCGAGGACTCCAAAGGTGGTAAGCATGATCAGGATCCCAGCAACGACACCTACGATCTGACCGGTGTGCCTAGGCCGGACGCCGAAGAGGCTGAGGCGGTGTCGCGCCACCAGCATGCCTAGACGGTCGCCAGCATAAGCGATGACCCCGGCCAGCAGGATCAACAGAGCCACCAAGCTAAGTATATTAGTCGTCATATGTTCCCGCTCCCAAATCCAGAATTAGATTTGGAAGTCGCTTCCCAGGTAGAAGGTGCGTACGTCATGATCTTCAGCGAACGCTTCGGGGGTGCCTTCAAAACGCACCTTGCCATCGAACATCAGGTAGACCCGATCGGCAATGGCCAGCGTCTCGCGAACGCTGTGATCGGTCAGCAACACACCGAGTCCACGGCGCTCACGGAGGCCAGCGATGAGCAGTTGGATCTCTTGAATCGATTTGGGATCTACCCCGGTAAAGGGCTCGTCAAGCAGGATGAATATGGGATCGGTGGTGAGGCTGCGGGCAATCTCAAGCCTCCGGCGCTCTCCTCCTGAGAGAGTATCCGCCTTCTGCAGCGCTAGGTGCTCCAAGTGGAACTCCTCAAGCAAGATAGCGGCCTGCCGCTCCCGCTCGGACCGACTGAGCTCCCGAAACTCCAGGATGGCCAGCAGGTTGTCGCGAACGCTCATCTTGCGAAAGGCGCTCGGCTCCTGTGCCAGGTACCCGAGCCCGGCCCGAGCACGCTGGTGCATAGGCCAGTTGGTGATATCCTGATCGCCGAGAAGGATGCGCCCATCATTGGGCCTTACGAACCCGACCATCATGTAGAAGCTAGTGGTCTTGCCAGCACCGTTGGATCCCAGGAGGGCAACAATCTCCCCAGCACTCAACTCGAGGTCCACCCCATCGACGACCTTGCGACCCTCATAGCGCTTGAGAAGACCACTCGCCCGCAGAGTCAATGCCTGCTCCGTCGCAAGTCTCCCCTCAGGCACCAAGCTAGCCGACATACTGCGTCATGCTATCATGGGGGCCAACGAACACGGAGTGCAGCACCACCACAGTAGGACCAAGTATCAGAGGCCAGTACTCAACCTTCCAGCACCATCAGGAACGGCTCCTCAATAGCCTGGCAGATCCAGCGAAGGAAACGGGCAGCACCGGCGCCATCGATAAGCCGATGGTCGTAGCTGAGCGACAGGGGCATCACCAAGCGCGGGGTGAACTCCTCCGCCTCCTGATCGTAGACCGGTTCGAACTCACCCCGGGACACGCCAAGGATAGCGACGTCGGGGGGCGTGACAATGGGCGTAAACCCGGTCCCACCGATCCCACCAAGATTCGACACGCTGAAGTTGCCTCCCTGCATCTCATCGGGGGTGAGTTTGCGAGTTCGGGCCCTCTCCGCAAGCCCCCCTAATTCTAAGGCTAACTCGATCACGTTCTTCTTATCGGCCTGTTTGATCACCGGGACTAACAGGCCGTGTTCAGTATCCACAGCCACCCCGATATTTACGTAGCGCTTGTACACAACCTCGTCCGCAGCAACATCGATACTGGCGTTGAACTCAGGAAAGCGCTTGAGAGCGGTGGCAACGATCTTGATAATCATGGCGGTCGGGGTCAACTTCGTCCCGACCGCCTCAGCCCTCGATCTATGGCGCTTCCGGAACACCTCGAACGAGGTGATATCAGCCTTGTCAAAGTGGGTGACCATAGGCACGTTCGACCAAGCGGTGGTCATTGTTTGGAGCATAGCCTTGCGGATACCCGACATCGGAACCCGCTCGGTCTCTCCCCAACGACTGAAATCAGGAAGCCTAAGCGCTGACGCAGGGAGGTGCGCGGGTACAGGTCCGATCGGGGCAACACCCCCATGATCGGCATAGCGAACCACGTCCTGGGCAGAGATGCGATCCAGGATACTGGAGCCTGCGACCTCATGGATGTCGACGCCCATCTCTCGCGCTAGCCGCCGGACCGATGGAGCAGCGGGGATCAGCTTCTGGCGACCAGACACCTCTGCCGCTAGCGACCCGTTCCGGGTCTGAGTTGCCACCGGAGAGGGGTCCGCTCCCTCTTTGCGTAAAGCGACCTCAATGGTGGTCTCGCCCGGCACCACTTCGTCGGCTTGGGCAGCAGGCACCTCTCCCAAATCGTCGGCGAGGGTCAGGATAACCTGACCGACCCGAGCCTCTTGGTTGACCTCCACGTGCACATCCTCGACCAAGCCGGCCACCGAAGACGGAACCTCAATGACAGCCTTGTCGGTCTCAAGCTCCAGCACCGGTTGGTCGACCTCGACGCGGTCACCGACGGCGACCAGTAGGGCGACGACCGTTCCACCATCGATACCCTCGCCCACCTCAGGGAGTCTGATCTCAGTTGCCACGTGCTCTTCCTTTCAGTATGGGCCAGCATGAGGGCCCATCCTCTCCGGCCCCGGTCATGCCTCGTAAGGACTCACTTTATCAGGATCGACCCCGAGGTCCACTATCGCTTTCGAGACTACTCCGACCCCAATCTCCCCAGCATCCGCGAGTGCCTTGAGCGTGGCCAACACAATGTGCCGAGCATCCACTTCGAAGAAGCTCCTCAATTCCTCGCGCCCCTCGCTACGGCCAAACCCGTCCGTACCAAGTGATACGAGAGGCCTCGGGATGTGCCGCGCGAGGGCGTCTGGAAGGATCTTCATGTAATCTGAGGCAGCTACCAGAACCCCTGGGGCATTGGCAAGCGCATCAGCAACAAACGACGTCCGCGGAGTGGTGGTGGGGTGCAACCGATTCCAGCGCTCGACCTCGAGTGCATCGCGGTGGAGCTCTTTATAACTGGTTACGCTCCACACGTCAGCAGCGACCCTGTAGCCCTCGAGCAGTTCCTGTGCCTTTAACACCTCGTTCATGATGGCGCCCGAACCGAGCAACTGCACCTGTGTCCGAAATCGGCGGCCGGAGGTGCGGAAGCGGTAGATGCCCCGGAGGATCCCCTCCTTGAGCGCCCTCCGGCCTAACCCTTCGGGTGCAGCAGGCTGTGCGTAGTTCGCGTTCTCAATAGTGAGGTAGTAGAGCAGGTCCTCCTGCTGCTCATACATCTTCCGCAGCCCCTCACGGATGATGATGGCCATCTCATACGCAAAGCTCGGGTCGTAGGCCTTTACGTTGGGGTAGGGATAGGCGAGCACATGGCTGTGCCCGTCCTGGTGCTGTAAACCCTCGCCATTTAGGGTGGTCCGACCAGCAGTCGCCCCTAGCATGAAACCTCTGGCACGCATGTCACCGGCGAGCCAGATCAGATCACCGATACGCTGGAAGCCAAACATGGAATAGTAGATGAAAAAGGGGACCGTGTTCACGCCGTGCGTGGCGTAGGCCGTGCCGGCAGCTATGAACGAGGCCATAGAGCCTGCTTCGGTGATACCCTCCTCGAGGATTTGTCCATCTTTCGATTCCCGGTAATAGAGCAGGTTATCCCGATCAACCGGCTCGTAAAGCTGCCCCACCGAGGAGTAGATACCGATCTGACGGAAGAGTGCCTCCATACCGAAGGTGCGGGCCTCATCAGGAATAATGGGGACCGTGAGCTTGCCCCACACGGGGTCTCGCAGCAGCTTCCGGAGGATGGAAACAAACACCATCGTGGTCGACACCTCGCGGCTGCCGGTGCCCGCCATGAATTCCTCGAACAACCCCTCGACCGGCGCCTCGATCGGTTCGGCTTGGACGATCCGCTGAGGTAGAAAGCCGCCAAGGGACTCACGACGGGCGAGGAGGTAGCGGTACTCTTCACTGTCCACATCAGGCCGGAAGAAGGGGTAGTACCCAATCTCATCGTCGCTGATGGGGATGTTGAAGCGATCACGGAAGGCCCGCATCTCTTCCTCGTTCAGCTTCTTCTGCTGGTGAGTAATATTCTTGCCCTCGGCTGACTCACCTAGACCATACCCCTTGATAGTCCGGGTAAGAACCACCGTGGGGGAACCTAGGTGCTCCACTGCTCGCCGGTAAGCCGCATAGACCTTGATCGGATCGTGCCCGCCGCGATTCAACCGCCCAATATCCTCGTTACTCCAACCCTCAATGAGTCTCTTTAACTCGGGGGTGTTAAAGAACCTCTCTCGCAGTTCGGGGGCACCGAAGGCTGCGTAGCGCTGCGACTCCCCGTCGACGAGTTTCTCAAAACGCCGTACCAGGGCGCCGTCCTGATCCTTTGCAAGCAGTTCGTCCCACTTACTACCCCATGGGACCTTAATGACGTTCCAGCCCGCGCCCCGAAAGATACCCTCGAACTCCTGAATGATCTGGCCGTTGCCGTGGACCGGACCATCAAGGCGTTGGAGGTTACAGTTGATGACCCAGATGAGGTTGTCGAGGCGCTCACGGGCTGCAAATCTGATGGCACCGGTCGCCTCGGGCTCGTCGATCTCACCGTCGCCCAGGAAGGCCCACACCTTCCCCGACCCCGGCCCTTTCAGGCCACGGTCCTCAAGGTAGCGGTTGAATCGCGCCTGGTAGATCGACAGGATCGGCGCCAAGCCCATAGAGACAGAGGGAAACTGCCAGTAGTCAGGCATGAGCCAGGGGTGGGGATAACTCGACAGCCCCGGATCGCTTTGCAACTCCCGCCGAAAGTTGCGCAGGTGCTCCTTATCAAGGCGGCGCTCCAGGTAGCTGCGAGCGTAGATCCCAGGGCTCGCGTGGCCCTGGAAGTAGACCTGATCGGCGTCCAACCCCGCGCCTGGCCCGCGGAAGAAGTGATGGAAGCCAACCTCGTATAAGGTGGCGGCCGACGCGAAGGTGGAGATATGCCCGCCGATACCATCGGAATACTTATTGGCGCGCACAACCATTGCCATAGCGTTCCAGCGGATGAGGCGTGAGATCCGCTTTTCCACCTCGATATCACCAGGGTATTCGGGTTCCTCAGACGGCGGAATGGTGTTGATATATGGGGTGGTAGCGGAGAAGGGGATCTTGATCCCTCGCTCACGGGCGTGCCCCTCGAGCCGCACGAGGATCTCCACAATCCGTTTCGGGCCTCCAGAGGCAAACACATAGTCCAACGACTCGAGCCACTCGCGCATCTCAATGTCGTTAAGCTGCTTCAGCTCAGCCGACTCGAGCTGAGACCGGTCAAGGTTCAGGATTTCGTCGAGGACATCAGCCATGTGGCACCTTCCTGAAGCGGGTCTCTAGTGGGCGTCGCGGATCTACAGTCTTCACTCAGCGCCCGTCGTAATTCTTGCCATGAGGGTGCAAACGATGATTTCCTAGTGTACTGTACTACTTCGGTCCCACAGTTCCTGACGCCTACAGTGCACGGAGACTGGGGCGTGTCGGGCCCGCTAGCAAAGGAACAGGCCAAGCCAGCCTTTATGTCAACTTGTGTGCCGAGGTTGGTCGTAGGTAAGGTCGCTGCTTCGTTCGAGCATCACTGCCCACCCATTCGGTTCACCACACAGACAGACCCTAGACTTATCACCCCGTTTGCTTTCCTGCGAAAGTCCAGCTCTCAAACAGTCCCTCTAGGTCGGTCAAGGTGTACGGTTTGAAGCCGAATACCATCTCCATGGTGCCAAACCCCTTCGTGGCCTCTGGAAACTTCGACCAGAAGAAGCGTTTCCCCTTTGCTACCGGCAGTGGTTTGCTGTTGATCAGCTGGGTCCGGTTAGCTGGTAGTACCGATAGAGCGAGCTTGGACAGTAGCCGCTCGGCATTCCGTAAGATCCGGTGATAGCGGGTGTAGTGAGGTAGCTTGGGGACCCGAAGCGAAAAGGCCCAAAACGGACTCTACGGGTCTACGGGCCCAACGAAGCCATCTTTGTCTGATTCTGATAGGGCTTGAGCCAGTCGCCTAGGTAGACATGTGACCCGAAGAGTCCATCCGGAACGGCTCTGCTGCCTTATACCGGTGACGGGGATGGGCGGTCATGGAGATTACCATCCCCTTTTGCCTACAGATCCAGTGGCATACTCCTATCGAAGCTCTCAAACGTCCGTGGCCGCGCCCTTCACGATCGATCCCACAGAGTCCCTCTCTATTCGGGCGAGTCGTCGGACACCGTCAGTCTGTCGCACTCCACAGGCGACTCCCTTGACCCACAGATATCGTTGAGCACCCCTTTCACACTGGAGAAATCGGGATTGGCCCGAACCTCCATCGGGGTAGGAAAGCTCTCGGTGTCCACCGCGAGCGATACGAACCGCGGATCCCCTCCTCTCTCCTTCCACACCCTCGGCCGAGCCGGAATCCCGAAGCCGAGGACGTGGGGTTCGAGACTGCGCGTCGCAAGGGCCATGGCACCCAACATGCTGTCGTCTGACAGGATGGTCCCAGCGAGCACGGTGGCGTGATAGGCTACCCGAACCCCTCTACCGATGACTGTGCGCTTCAGCGTGACATCTGGGGCCTCTAGGATGTCGTGGGCGTGGGAGTAGATGTTGACGTAATCGGAAAGGCTCGCGCCGTCGTGGAGCTCCACCCCGCCTATATCATCAATGAGGACATGCCGGTGGATAACCACATCGTCGCCAGCCTCAATGTTATATCCCACCGAGACCTCGACGTGCGGAAAGATCTTCAGGTTCCGTCCTGCTCTGCCAAACACTCGCCTCGCCAACATCCTCCTCAGGGGAATACCCGTTGAGAGGGACTGTCCCAGAGGTGTCAAGTCGACACACCTCCACAACCACAGGAGCGGCTTAATCTGAGCAAAGCGGGCCTGATCGGTCGCGACGTAGTGCTCGGCTTCGAAGGTCGCGTTCTTGGGGTCGAGCGCAAACGCCGCCAGCGGCTCCTGTGCCTCGAGCTCCTGGTAAGGGCGGGCGTACATGAGACGGGAGAGTATATTGCGGACGAGATCGTCTCGATCGGTCGCTAGATCGTCTAGTTGCTCAGCGAGTTCACCGAGAAACCTCTGCAGCCACAGGTCCGATCCAGGATCTAGAGGACGATCGATGAGCCACGGCACAGCGAGCTTTACTCCCCGGCCTGGTCGGTCGACGGCCCACTAGTTTCAGAGACTATAGGATAGACAATGCCCATCGGATCGACCGCAGGACTCGAGAAGAGAGCGAGAACCTTGGGCAGGGACGGCACCGCACCTGCGATCTCGATCATAGTTCTGCATTCTAGCAGACGCAATGTAAGGGGCACCCGATTTCGCGAACCTTCAGTCGTCCGTGATAGACTTCCTGCGTGAATCCCGCCGTGGATCCAGGAGCCCGGCGACGCGGTCTCACGAAGCTGGCGCTGGTGGCGGTCCTCCTGCTCACTATAGTAGTTTTGGCTCTGCTCTCCATACATGAGTATTTCGAAGTCGAGGAGGTCGACCTACCCGACGTTGTCGGCCTCGACCTAGCGAACGCGATGCGCACCCTCCGGCTTGCTCGATTCGAGGTAAGCACCTACCCCGAATCGGTGGTGGGGGCCGGCCCGAACGAGGTGACCTCCCAAAGTCCTCTCCCAGGAACTGTGACCCGGCGCGGCAAACACATCAGCCTTGGGGTCAACACGCCTCCCGAAGTGGCACCCATCCCCCAACTGGTGGGGTTGGGCGAGGCCGAGGCCACCCAGACAGCGGCAACGCTCAATCTCTCCCTCATAGAGGTGGGCTACGCCTACAGTGATCAACTGATCGACCGCATTATCACTCAAGAGCCAGAGGCCGGGGCAGCTATAGAGGGGGTCCAGGGACTCACCCTAGTCGTGAGTCGCGGGCCTGAGCCGCCGCTGGCGTCGGTACCGGACCTCATCGGTATCGAACTTGAGGAGGCGTTGAACCGCCTCCGGGTGCTGGGTTTCAGGCAGATAGACGCGTTCCCATCAAGCCTCAGTTCCGACCGTCCAGGGGTAGTAACACAGCAGCTACCGGAGTCGGGAGTGGCGGTGCCGGTGAGTACCCTGATCACACTCTCCTACACCCTCCCCAGTCACCTTGTTGTACCGATCCCAGACCTAAAAGGGGCCAGCCTCCAGAGGGCTCAGAGCCTCCTCCGGATGGCGGGGCTCAAGCTCGGTCGGGTGTCCTTCACCCAGACCGATGAATCCCCTACTGGGGTGATCGCCTTCGAGCCGGTCGGTTACACTCTCTCGGGTTCTCCGGTCACACTTGTGGTGAATAGCTCCGAGGCCGGGGCATTCCTCCTCACTCCCATAGACACCACCATGAGGCAGCCAGCGACGACAGAGAGCCCGTCCCCCTCCCGAACCAATGGGCGAGTCGTCCCCTTCACCTTCGACCCACACCAAGTCGGCATCACCCGAGAGTTCAACCTTCGCCTCGTCATCGTGGATAACGGTGGTGAACGCACAGTCCTAGACCGCAGGGTTGAGCCTGGACAAACCGTTTCGACTGCAATCACCATCTTCGGAGACGCTCAACTCCAGACCTTCATCGACAATCAACTCTACCAGGCATGGAGCCCTTGAGGTGCCGGTACGTACGCCAGGCAAGGAGGCCACCGACCACATTATAGATCTCGCGGAAACCAGCCGCCTCAAGGTAGAGGCCTACTAGTTCGCTGTAGAGTCCCCGGTCGCAGATCAGGTATACGGGCTCATCCTTAGGGAGGTCGGGGAGGCAGCCTGCCTGTACAGCCTCCGGCGGGAGGGGGGGTAAGTCCGGGATCGGATCTCGTTCCGACGTACTTGCCGGCCGGGCGTCAAATGCCGTAGCCCCTCTTGATCGGACGCTCTCGAAGATCTTGGCACTCACCCGTTTCATAACTCCCAACCTAACCTAGCCGGTGGTGTGAGATTATCCCGCGCCCCTCCAGATCCAGCGAATCCGTCCTCGGAGATGCGTACCAGACCTTGGCGGAGCCCGTGGTTTTGGAATCGGTGCCGGTAGGGGAAGTGTGAAGGGGCGGTTTTCCAATAGGTTTCACCAGGTTTTGCCCAGGTCAGGGGTGGAACGAATGATCGAGCAATCGCTTTCCAGACGGGGATGACTTGATTGGAGAGAATGAATTGAAGGGGGTATGAGATAATCTCACACTACGACCTCCCTTCCCGCTTCGAGGACATAGGAATGAGGTAGAACAGGTCTCGTAAGCAGCACAGCGACGGTAAAGGTCGCCCCGCCCTGACCGCGCTAGCTGATGACGAAAGCTGCGACACTCGCCCCCCTTCGACCGCCCACCCGAGGATTACCAGGCGGCGGGCGCTCCGCTAAGCGTAGCCCAGGCCCCCGGTCCGCTCCAGATCAACAGAACTCACGAGTCAGGTCCAGGGGCAAGCCTAGGTATCCTCGGGATCGCTGATGTGTCCCGAAGGGCCATATGGACACGGGCCTCAAGTTCCCTAATATCGATCCCAAAATATCGATTCGGAACTAGGGCTAGGTGCCGAAGCGCTTTGGCATAGTTACGGCGGCCACCCCGTTGGCTACCCATCCCCCTCGCCTTGTGCAGCGCGGCCGCCAAGAGGATCATGCCGCCGAAGAAGTGCCGCTGGGTCCCCTTGGACTGAATCCACAGAGGTTCCCAGGACTCATGACTTTCCCAGTAAGAACCGGCCTCGAATTCAGACACGCCCTGTTCCCAGGCCTTCTGACGATCCATCCCCGAAAGTATACGGCCTCGGCAACGGGACCTGAGGTATGGTGAAAGCGTGACCGGCAGCCCAACTCCACCCTCCCGGCTCGTAGTTGGGATCTCCGGTGGCAGTGGAATGGTCTACGCCCTCGACCTCCTCAAGACCTTAGTGCCGCTCCCGGTGGAGGTCCACCTAGTGGTCACAGCCGGGGCCAAACAGGTGATCCCTACTGAGCTCGATGAGACGATCCATGAACTCGAAGAGAGGGCTGACAGGGTCTACAAGAACACCGACCTAGGTGCCGCCATAGCCTCTGGCTCGTATCTCTTTCAGGGCATGGCGGTGATCCCGTGCAGCGCTGGAACGCTGGCGAAGATCGCCCAAGGGCTCACCGACAACCTTCTAACCCGCGCGGCCCATGTCACACTCAAGGAGCGGCGACCCCTGATCCTTGTGATCCGAGAGGCACCATTTCCCCGGCCGATGTTGGTCAACATGCTCGCAGCGTACGACTCCGGTGCCACGATCCTTCCCGCCTCACCCAGCTTCTACCACCGACCCGAAGGAGTTGAGGAACTCATAGGGACCGTGACAGCCCGGACGCTTGACCGCCTCAGTATTGAGCACGACAGATCCCCACGGTGGAGGGGTACCGAAGATTAGATGGATCCCGGGACCGGCTTTTCCGCACTGATTCCGGCGGCCGGGAAGGGGCAGCGCCTAGGTCGGGGGCCGAAGGCATTTGTTAGGCTCGGTGCTCGAACGTTGATCCAGCATGTCGTCGATGCCTTCCGGCCCCACGCAGCGGAGATCCTGGTCGCAGTGCCTGAAGAGCAGTTGGAGGAAGCCGCCGCCCTCCTGCCCGGCGTGCAAGTCCTCGCAGGGGAGAATACGCGTCAGGGGACGGTAGCAACCCTACTCTCCCAAGCACATAGCGACATTGTTCTTATACACGACGCTGCCAGACCCTTTCTTAGCGGTGACATGATCCAGAGAACGACTGAGGCGGCAATCGAGAGGGGGGCCGCCACAGCTGTGGTGGCTATCTTTGACACCGTGATCGATATCGAGCGAAACCAGACCATAAATCGTTCACGGTTCAGGGCTGTCCAGACCCCACAAGGTTTCCATCGAGACCTGCTCCTGCGAGCCCACCGTCAGGCATCCGATCATGGGTACCGAGCCACTGATGACGCCGATCTGGTCCGTGCCCTCGGGTTGCCGGTAGCTCTCGTGGAAGGCAACCCTCTGCTATTCAAGGTGACCACGCCAGAGGATCTCCTGTTGGCCCGTGCACTGGCGCAGAGCGGGACTAGTGAGCAGACCTAGCCTGCACCTGAAGGCACCTGCGAAAATCAACCTCGGACTCGGGGTCCTGGCCAAGCGGGGAGATGGGTTTCACGAGATCGACACTCTCATGGTTAGGCTTGCCCTGCACGATGTCGTCACTCTCGAACCTACACTGGGGGATATCTCACTCATCACCAACGATTCCGGCCTCCCTGTGGACGATGGCAACCTTGCAGTCCGAGCAGCCCGCTTCTACCTGGAGGCCGCAGGCGCAAAGGCCGGTGTGAAGATTACCCTGGAGAAGCGGGTCCCCGTAGCGGCAGGCCTTGGGGGGGGCGCGAGCGACGCTGCAGCCGTCCTACTGGGTCTCGCCGAACTACACCCTGGTAGGGTCAACCTGTTCAACCTTGCCCGGAATCTTGGAAGCGACGTACCTTTCTTCCTCCTGAAGAAGACCGCTGCTAGAGCACGTGGTCGTGGTGAGAAGTTGGAGCCGGTCGATCTCCCCTCTAGAGCACTGGTCCTCGTGAATCCTGGGATCAAGATTCGCGCCTCCGACGCTTACGCTGCCCTCCAGAGCTTCACCCCTCGCCTTCGTGTTAAGAGGATCGTATCAGGGCTCGAGGGCCTCGAGCCCTTACGGTATTTCAACGGCCTCCAAGCGGGCGTGACCCTTGCCCATCGCAGCGTTCGCGAGGTGCTGGTGGCCCTCCGCAATGCGGGGTTGCAAGGTGTGCTAATGAGCGGGTCGGGAACAACTTGCTTCGGCCTAGCAGCGGATCGGGATCACGCCCAGGAGGTGGCCTCCTCACTCCATAACACCTTTCCCTCGTGGTGGGTGAACGCGACCACATTCGCCTGAACTGCCAAGGCACGAACGGCTCGGAACAGCGCTCGTACCGCCGATCGACCTTGCACCGCGTGGGGTCTCCTTCTCCCTCCTATTGCCACTGGTAGTCTCCAGTAGAGAAGGCCTGGCCACTCCCTCGAACTTACTGAGTGACCCGATACTCTTTTCGATTCGATGTCTTCGGAGACCTGCCCTGGTCAGTCCTAACTCAACAATAGCCACTAGCTACCGCGTCGTGATCGTATCGTGAGCTCATCTCTACTCCCCGAAGGAAGGAAAGGTCCTGGTAGCACCAGCTGGCTAGACCGACCTCAACCGGTCTGGCCCCCAGCGCTCAACTGCAGGCAGGCAGGCCCAACCTCGAGGCCCGCAAGTTCTGCGGAGACCGGCTCTGTTACCAGGAGCGGATTCGCCCAAGCGAGTCCAAGAGCCCTTCCCAAGGGCGGACCAGACCCGTAGAGTCCCTACCCCCAACGGGGGACCCCGGCTTTGGCCCTCTTCGGGGCTTCGAGTTGCGGGTCTGGAACAGCTGAGGTCAGAACAGCGGTAGCGCCCGGACCAGATCGGGAGCGGCTATCGGGGTTCTGGGGACATCGGACCATAGCTGGAGCTAGATTCACTCAAGCCTTTACCCAACCACAGGGTGGAAGCGGATCTGTCCTGCCGAATCTAGGGATGTTCGGGAATGGCCAAGACGGATTCGCTCACCTACCTATCCGGGTGGGGGGCAGAGGTGATCTCACGTTACGATCCAGAGCCGCGTGCGGAGCAGTTATGAGATGGCTTCCTGCCCCGCGCTCCGCAGTGACGGGGAATCTGGGAAGGGCTTCACGGAGCACGGTCAGGGGGGGCTCCCACTACAGCCCTGCCGAGATGCACTCCCTAGTCCTCCAGTCGACACCGAGCCGGCGAAGACAGTCCCGGCACCGGCCGACCCGAACCGGGAGGAGTGTTTCTTCCGGTGGCCGGGGCCGCTCCGAGTTTGACAACTACTTCCCGACACGGTACCGTTATGAGAATCACCAGGGGTGCCCGCTTGCGAGTTCTGCATTGGGCAGAGCGCGCACTTGGGCTGAGAGCACACCCTCGAACCTGAACCCGCTAGTACGGGCGTAGGCAGTGTGACCGCCGGTCAGAACCCGAGCTTCCTTCCCTGGTGATGTGGAAGGGAGTCTTTTTGTGCGCACCACCCTCATTCTCCTCACCTTGCTACTCCTCGCCGAGAGCGCCACAGCCCAGAGGCTGAAAGTGCTCACTCACGACTCGTTTGCCGTCCCTGAAGCGGTCGTGGAGGCCTTTACCGCCCAAACCGGGATCGAGGTCGAGTTCCTCTCCGGGGGCGACGCTGGCGAGGCCGTGAACCGCGCCATCCTCACCCGAGCACGCCCTCTCGCCGACGTCCTCTTCGGGGTTGACAACAGCCTCATAGCCCGGGCGATCCGGGAAGGGGTCTTTGAACCCTACCTGAGCCCGGCACTCGGTGGGGTGCCCGAGGCGTTGCGCTTCGACCCCAGCGGATCCGTAACCCCTGTCGACGTGGGATACGTGAACTTCAATCTGGACAGAGCCTTCTTCGAAACCAGCAGTCTTGAGCCCCCTACCGATCTTACCGACCTCACCAAGCCAGCCTTCCGGGGTCTAACGGCAGTCGAGAACCCCGCCACCAGCAGCCCCGGCCTCGCCTTCCTGCTGGCCACTGTCGTCCGTTTCGGTGAGGGGGGTAGTTACGACTGGCTCGACTTCTGGGCCGACCTGCGCGCCAACGATGTACACGTCTCAGCGGGCTGGACTGAGGCCTACTACGGCGCCTTTAGCCGCTACGGCGGCGACCGTCCGGTAGTCCTCTCCTACGCCACCAGCCCGGCAGCGGAGGTCATCTTCTCCGAAGCGCCGCTCAACAGGGCCCCCACGATCAACCTGTTCTGCCAGGCCTGCGCCTACCGCCAGATCGAGGCGGTAGGTATCCTTGCCGGCACCGAGCGCCGAGCAGAGGCCGAGGCCTTTATCGACTTCATGCTCAGTCCCACTTTCCAGGCCAGCATCCCCCTGAACATGTTCGTCTACCCCGCAGTGGCGAACATAGAACTCCCCGAAGCCTTCGACCTCTTCGCACCGATTCCCCAGGGCTCCGAGGTGGCCGAACTGCCGCCGGAGACCGTCGAGGCTCACCAGCAGCGCTGGCTCGAGCAGTGGACGAAGGTCGTCATGCAGGGAAGGGATCCGAGCGAGGTTCGCTGAGCTCCCGGCAGACGGGCCGTGGCAGGACGCTGCCGGAAGTCCTCAGAGACTTGCTCGACGGAATCGGCGCTAGCCCGCCCTCCGGCAGCGGTCAGAGGAGCGCAGTCCGGATGGCTGCGAACATCGTCTCGGTCGGCGCCGCGCGACCGAGCCAGATCTCGAACGCCTCCGCTCCCTGATATACCAGCATCGGCAGACCGTTCTGGACAACGAGCCCTGCCAACTCCGACTCTCGCAGCAGTCGGGTCCGCTCAGGTCGGTAGATCAGGTCGACCACGACCCCCTGCCGGGGCACCAGCCCGCCTGGAAGGGGCGACGCCTCGGTATCGACGCCGTGCTCCATTCCGACGGTGGTGGCGTTCACCAGGAGCTGTGCCCAGCCTAGGCTGCCTTCCAGTCCGCCAGCGACCACCGGCTCGACCGGCCCGAGGTGGCTGAAGGTCTCCGCCAATTCCACCGCCCGAGCCGTCGTCCGGTTGTACACCGCAAGCCGTGACACCCCGGCTCGAAGCAGGGCGGCCGCCACTCCCTTGGCGGCCCCCCCGGCACCGAGCAGGAGCACCCTTGAGCCCTCAGGGTCGAAGCCGATATCGGCCAGCCCCCGGAGAAAGCCTGAACCATCGGTGTTGTGACCTGTGAGGTGACCGCCACAGTTGACCACGGTGTTGACCGCACCGACGGTGTCTGCCGACCCGCTGAGCTCATCCACAAGCTGTGCTACCACAACCTTGTGGGGTACGGAGACATTGGCACCGAGGAACTCCGGTCCCCTCAACTCCTCTACTGCCCCGGGCAGCCCCTCCGGGGGAACGTCGAGCGCCTCATACCGTGCTGGGATGTCGAGGTGGAGGAGGGCGGCATTGTGCATGGTGGGACTGAGGCTGTGCCCCGCCGGGTGGGCCAACAGGACGATCCGCTTCACACCGTGGTGGTCCTCCCCTCCAGCACCCGAGTGACCGCGTCCGCCGCCATCTCGATCTCGCCGTCGCTGATCTGGTGGTGGGTGACGAAGCGGATCCGATCGGGGGCCATCGAGCCGGCCCGAACCCCCTCTCGCTCGAGGGCAGCGACGAGGCCGGGGGCGTCCGCCACAGTGGCGAAGACCATGTTGGTCTGCAGCTCAGCGAGGTTCACCTCAAAGCCTGGGAGTCCCATCAGCCGCTCACCGAGCCGGCGGGCTCGCCTGTGGTCGTCGACAAGGCGCTCTACCCCCTCGGTAACGGCCACGATCCCGGCAGCGGCGATCACGCCCGCCTGGCGCATGCCACCCCCAAGGATCTTCCGGTTCCGGTGCGCTCGCTCGATGAACTCACGGCTTCCGAGCAGGACCGTCCCAACCGGTGCGCCGAGGCCCTTGCTGAGGCAGAGTGAGGCCGAGTCGAAGGGGGCACACACCTCCGCGATGTCGACCCTCAGCGCCACCGCAGCGTTGAAGGCGCGGGCGCCGTCGAGATGGATCGGTAACCCCTCGAAGCGGGCGAAATCCCCCAGCTGACGCTGCACCTCCAGCGGCACCACAGTGCCTCCGGCGCTATTGTGGGTGTTCTCCAGCACGATCGCCCCAGGCGGGGCGTAGTGAACACTGCGCCGCACCGCTCTCCTGACTACAGCAAGCTCCGGCACCCCTAACGGGGCCCTCACAGGTCGGGGCACTAGCCCGGCATAGACCGCCATCCCCCCCAACTCGCTATCGTAGGTGTGAGCCCCCTCCGGAACGATGACCTCGAGGCCGCGGCCAGCGTGGGTTGACAGGGCCGTCAGGTTGCTCATGGTGCCCGAAGGCATGAGCAGGCCCGCTTCGAAACCGGTCCGTTCAGCCATCAGGTCCTGCAGCCGGTTGACGGTGGGGTCCTCTCCGTAGACGTCGTCGCCCACTTCGGCCGCAGCCATCGCGCGACGCATTGAGGGTGTGGGCCGGGTAATGGTGTCGGATCGCAGGTCGATCATGTCCTAGAGAATAGCGAACGACAGCCCGGCTGGTGGGCGATTGGGAGGCGCCGGACTAGAGACCGAACCACTCCCGGTAGCTGCACAGATCGGCCAGCGAGACGTTGCCTCCACAGACCAGCAGGACGAGGTGATCGTCGGGGCCGAAGCGGGAGGCCAGGCGTCTAGCCGCAGCCAGGGTGCTCCCGGTCGCAAGCTCGGTGACTAGCTTGGCCCGCTCCAGGAACCACCCGACAGCCGCAAAGGCCTCGGCGTCCGAGATGGTGAGGACCTCCTCAACATGGTCGCGAACCTGCTCGAAGGCGAACTGCGAGGTGAAGGGGGCGCCCAGGGTGCGTGCCAGCGAGGTGGGGGTCATCTCCACCGGCTCGCCGGCGCGGAGCGACCGAGCCATCACGTCGGCCCCCTCGGTCTCGACCCCCCAGACCCGAACAGCTGGCTTGATCCCCTTGAGGGCGGTGACCACCCCGGAGATCAGGCCACCCCCACCGATGCTGACGATCACGTCGGTAGTCTCGGGGAGATCCTCGAGGATCTCGAGTCCCGCGGTGCCATTGCCCGCCATCATCTCGGGGTGGGCGAAGGGATCGATATAGCTCCAGCCCTCCCCCTCGAACCGGCGGGCCTGTTCGAACGCCTCGGCGATGGAGGGGCTGAAGAAGACCTCAGCACCGTAGCTGCGGGTCGCCTCGACATAGTTGACGGGGGTCCCCTCGGCCATGCAGATTCGGACCGGTATCCCCAACTCGCGGCCCGCGTAGGAGGCCCCCTGGGCGAAGTTGCCCCCGCTCACGCCGACGACTCCGCTCCGGCGCTCCGCTTCGTCCAGGACGAGGATCTGGTTTATTGCGCCCCGCGACTTGAAGGAGCCGGTCTTCTGGAACAGCTCGAGCTTGAGGTAGATGCTGGTGCCGAACCGGTCGCTCAAAGTGCTGTTCCGCTCCAGCCGGGTACGGCGCACATAGGGGGCGATGCGGCTCTGGGCAGACCTCACCATCTCCAGGGTGAGCACGGTCTTCCTCCCTCAGTTGGCGTTCCAGGTCAGGATACCCCCAGGGGCCGGGCCACGCTACCGACAGCAGGTTCGTCCCACGCTCGGAGGCCAGCGACCCTGAGCCACGCTTCGAACGCCTCGAGCCCCCGCCGGTACATCTCCATCCGGCGCTCCTTGCGGCTGCTACCTCTAGCCTTCGGGACGGCCGGAACCAAGCCCCAGTTGGCGTTCATAGGCTGGAAGTTATCGGCCTTCGCCGTGGTCAGGAATCGTACCAGGCCACCGAGCATACTCTCCTCGGGAGGGAGGAGCAGAGGCTTTTTGAGGGCATGCCGGGCCGCATTGACTCCGGCCAACCAGCCGGTCGCACTCGACTCCAGGTAGCCCTCGGTGCCGGCGAGCACTCCGGCAACGAACAGTCTCGGGTGGGCCCGGAGGTTCAGCTCGGGGCTTAGCAGGGTGGGGGCGTTGAGGTAGGTGTTCCGGTGCATCACACCGTAGCGGACGATCTCGGCCTGCTCGAGGCCGGGCACCAGGCGAAGCACCCCCCTCTGATCCCCCCACTTGAGCCCGGTCTGAAAGCCCACCAGACTCCAGAGCCTCCCGTCCACATCCTCCTGGCGGAGCTGCGCTACTGCGAAGAAACGCTCGCCGGTCTCCGGGTGCTCGAGGCCGACCGGCTTCATCGGCCCGAACCTCGGGGTGTCGTAGCCCCGACGGGCCAACTCCTCAATCGGCAGACAGCCTTCGAAGAACTCGAGCTTCTCCCAGTCGTGAGGCAAGTGCTTCCGAGCCTGGACCAGCGCCTCGAAGAAGCGGTCGTACTGCTCGCGACTGAAGGGGAGATTGAGGTAGTCGGCCGTCTGGCCGTAGCGGCCCTTACGGTAGGCGACGGCCAAGTCGATCGACTCTCCCTCGATCACCGGGGCAGCGGCGTCGTAGAAGCCTAGGAGATCCTGGCCGACCAATCCCTGGAGCGCCTCAGCTAGCGCGTCCGAGGTCAGTGGCCCCGAGGCGATCACCACGGTGCCGTCTGGAATGCGGGTCAGTTCACCGCGGTGAACAGCGATCTCCGGACGGCTCAGCAGGGTGTCTGTCACCCGCCGGCTGAAGAGTTCGCGATCCACCGCCAGCGCCCCACCTGCGGGCACCCGTGAGGTGTTGGCGCTGCCGATTACGAGCCCCCCCGCTGCCAGCATCTCAGCCTGCAGGAGCCCCTTGGCATTGGCTCGACCCGCACCGCCGAAGCTGTTCGAGCAGACCAGCTCGGCGAAGCGGTCGGTGCGGTGTGCCGGGGTCATCCGCCGGGGCCGCATTTCGTAGAGGTCCACTCCGACCCCGAGGTTGGCCGCCGCGAGGGCCGCGTCCGAGCCTGCCATCCCAGCACCGATCACGGCGATGCGGGGTGCGGATCCGGTCATGGCAACAGTGTAGCAGGTGGCCCTCACGCCAGCTTCCAGCGGGGTACCTCCCCCCCTCAGATCTCAAACCAGTTCTCGACCTCGCGCTCGACCTCCTCCGGGGTGTAGTTGCGCTCGAGATAGGCCAGGGTGTCAGCCACCTCCTGCGGGGAGGCGACGAGCTCCCCTGCGATCCCGGTCAGATCGTAGACCGACCCCTTCGCCTGAAAGAGCTCATCGACCTCAAGGATCTCGACATTGCGGTGCCGAAGGAGGTGGCGATACACCCCCGCATAGACCTCGGGGGTGTAAGGCGCTTCCCCTCCCACCGCAGCCTGGGCAAGACCCAGGGTTTCGCCGAGCCGGTGAAGCTCTCGGCTCAGCATCTGGATCACCCCAGGCGGTGCGTCGGCCGCCTCACGCTCATGGCGCGGGCTGGCGATGGTCCCTGCCCGAACATCTTCGATCTCGCTGCGAATCCGCCGCGACGGTACCACGACGACAACCAGCGTCTCCTCACCGGCGAGGAGAGGCTCGGCCTCATCTGCCCGCACCTGGGCAAGCTCCACCAACCGGTTGCCGACCAGGGGGATCTCGCCGATCAGGATAGCGTCGTCGGCCTGGCGGAGATGCCAGGCGGCAACGGCCCCCCGTGCCCACAGGCCGACGCCCTTGCGAATCGCCGCATGGGTCACCCCACCAGTCTCCGGGTAGCGGGCGAGAAGATCCGGGGTCTCGAAGGCGCCGCGAGTTACGTCCCACTGGAACAGGTGCACGTCACGGCCGGCCTCCCCGGCCAGCAGCGCCAACTGCTTAAGCAGCAGGCTCTTGCCGACCCCCGGCAGACCGGCAAACAGCACAATGCGCCGCCAGACCAGCGCCGCCAGAGCGGAATAGACCGAGCTGTCGGGCGGGACGATCTCTTCGCTCGGCATACAACTCCTCACTTTCAGCGGAATCGGTCGATGCTTGGCATCTCCCCCACCGGGACCTCGATCAGGGTAGGGCCGTCGGCGCTCAGCCCCCGACGAAGCGCCTGCCGCAGGTCGGCGGGTGCCTCTGCCCGGATCCCCAGAGCCCCGAAGGCTGCAGCCAATTCGACGAAGTCGGGGTTATGGAGATCGGTGGCGATCACCCTATTCTCGTAGAGGCCCTTCTGCATCATCTGCACGTTGCCGTATCGGTTGTCGTTGAAGAGGATCGTGACCACCGGCACACCCTGCTGCACCGCCGTCGCCAGCTCCTGAACTCCGAACAGGAAGCCGCCGTCACCCGCGACCGACACTACCGGCACCTCGGGCCGCGCGAGCTTCACACCGATGGCGGTGGGGAAGCCGTAGCCCAGTGTCCCCAGGTAACCGGTCGAGATGAAGGTCTTGGGTCGGTACACGGGAAAGGCGATCCGGCTTGCGTAGCCGACCTGCGTGAGTTCGTCCACGAAGATCCCGTCCTCCCCCAACTCCTCGCGAATGACCTTCAGGAAAGAGAGCTGCGGCTCGAGTCCAGCCACCTCCCGAGCCCACCAAGCCCTCAGCTCGAGCAACTCCTCTTCGCGCGAGGGCCGGGTCCGGTTGTAGCGCTCGAGGGCGCCGAGCAGGACCGGGAGCGCCTCTTCTGCCCGGGCGGTGATAGCGATATCGGGGAGCGTCAGGAGCTGATGGCTGGCGGGATCGACATCGATACGGACCAGCCGTGGTCGCTGGTCACGGACCCACCGCTGGAGCGGCACCCGCATGGTAGTGCCGACGGCCAGCACCACGTCGGAGCGCTGCCAGTACCTCCGTGCCGGCGGCTGGTACAGGCTGAGGTAGTGGCGACTGTCCACCACTCCCCGGCCGGTACGGTAGCCCACGACCGGAGCCTGAAGGGCCTCGGCCAACTCCGTCACCTCAACCCCGACCCCCTGAGCGCCGCCGCCGACGAAGATCATGGGGGCCTCGGCCTGGCCCAGCAGCTTCGCAGCCTCCTCGACCGCCCCCCCATCCACCGGCGGAGCGCGGTGAGGGAGGACGGGGGGACCTGAGACGACAGCGGTTCGCCGCTCGAGCACGTCCATGGGAATCTCCAAGCCGACGGGGCGGGGACGGCCCGAGTGGAGCTGCCAGAACGCCTCCGCCACCCTCGTAGCAGCCTCCGAAGGGTCGACGACGCGCTCCGCCCACTTGGTCAGCGAACGCAGCATACTCAGCTGGTCGGGGATCTCGTGCAGGATCCCGAGACCCCGTCCGATCGAAGTCGACGGGATCTGGCCGACCAGGAGCAGCACCTTGGCGTTCAACCCATAGGCGGTTGCCAGGGCGGCCGAGGCGTTGAGGAAACCGGGGCCCGGCACCACGCTACAGACGCCCACCCCACCCCCCGCCTGGGCGTAGCCGAGCGCCATATAGGCCGCCCCCTGCTCGTGGCGGGAGTGGACGACCCGGATGGCGTCGCCGGCGTCGAAGAGGGCGTTGTAGAGCCAGTCGTTCTGGATCCCGGGGAGGCCGAAGAGGGTGTCCACGCCGTGGGCGAGGAGCCCCCGGACCACGGCCTCACCACCGGTCAGCATCTCCACCACCCTCTCACCCCCATTCGAGCCTGCTCACGGCGGTTCGGAGGTAGCCGAGCGGGCCGCTGCCAGCACCGACCGGAGTCGTCCCCGGGGGTATCGGTACCCGTGGCGACCGGCAAGGGGCCGGGATCCCCGGCAGCGGAACGGAGTTCGGTCACTCCCTACCTCCGGGGAAAGAGGGCGCAGCAGAGGATGGGGGGCCTCACCCCCCAACGTAGGGGACATCTCCCACCTCCTGCTGAAGCCGGTGAAGCTCGGCGGTGAGGTCTGCGGCGAGCGCGGAGTAGGCGGGGTCGTGGTAGAGGTTGCGAAGCTCCCCCGGGTCGGCCGAGAGGTCGAAGAGTTCCCACTCCGGCTCCTCAGGTTCGCCCACCGAGCCTGCCGTGCCCAGCGGATCGGCGTAGTAGTAGATCAGCTTGTGGCGGTGGGTCCGCAGGCCGTAGTGGGCCCAGACATTGTGGTGCGCCCCGTGCATCCAGTAGCGGTAGTACAGGGCCTCACGCCAGTCTGCAGGGCGCTCACCCTGCAGGAGCGGCCGGAACGACCGGCCCTGCATGTCAGCCGGCGCCTCCACCCCGGCGAGGTCGAGGAAGGTCTCCGGGAAGTCGACGTTGAGGATCATCCCCTCGTGCACCGAGCCCGGTTCGATCTCGCGGGGGTAGCGTATGACGAACGGCATGCGTAGCGACTCCTCGTACATGAAGCGCTTGTCGTACCAGCCGTGATCGCCGAGGAAGAAGCCCTGGTCTGAGGTGTAGACCACGACCGTCTCCTCTACGATCCCCTCCTCCTCCAGAAAGTCGAGTAGCCGCCCTACACCGTCGTTGACCGAGGCGACGCAGCGCAGATAGTCCTTGATGTAACGCTGGTACAACCAGCGCTTGCGCTCGGCGGGTGAGTCGAATTCGATCGCCCCCCCAACGATCGGGGTCAGGGACGAACGCTCCCCCTGGGGCGGGATCAGCCGGGCGTTCGGCGCTGTGGAGTCGGGCGGGACGACCTTGACATCTTCAGCGATGAGGTCGCGCTCGATACGCATCATGGCCGCCGCTGCGGCCCCGGCGCGCCCCCGATAGTCGTCGTCGAACGTCGCCGGGTAGGGGATCTCCTCATCCCGGTAGAGCTGGGCATAGGCCACACTAGGCTCCCAGGGTCGGTGTGGGGCCTTGTGATGGCACATCAGCAAGAAGGGTCGGTCTGGATCACGGTCCTGCAGCCACTGCCGCGAGATATCGGTGATCCGGTCGGTCGCGTAACCGGAGACGACCTGCTCACGCTCCTGCTCGATCATGACCGGATCGTGGTAGCGGCCCTGGCCGGGCAGGATATTCCAGTAGTCGAAGCCGGTGGGCCAGTGCTCCGGCCCCTGACCGAGGTGCCACTTCCCGACGATCGCCGTCTGGTAGCCGGCCTGCCTGAGCAGCTTCGGGAAGGTCTGAAGCCTATTGTCCATCGGTGTGTCCAGCGTGGTGACGCCGTTGACGTGGCTATAGGTCCCGGCAAGGATCGTGGCCCGACTAGGGGTGCAGATCGAGTTGGTACAGAAGCAGTTGTCGAACCGCATCCCCCCCGTGGCGATCCGGTCGATCTGGGGGGTGCGGTTGATGCGACTGCCGTAGCAGCCCAGCGCGTGGGCGGCGTGATCGTCGGACATGATGAACAGGATGTTGGGCCGGGTCAAAGGTTCCTCCTCAGGCACTTGCGATCCGCGGCATCCGGGTGGGTTCGGCTGCCAGGGTGGCCTGCAGGAAGCGGTGCAGGAGTTCCTGCTTCACCGCCTCCGCATCGGGATCCTGCCACAGGTTGGTGACCTCGCCAGGATCGTTCACGAGGTCGAACAGCTCCCCGTCGTCCCCCTCTCAGTAGACCGTGATCTTATAGCGTTCGTCCACATAAGTGCGGAGGTGGGGCCTAACCGGGTTGTGGCGATTCTCGCACAGGATATGGTCGCGAGCCTTCACTTCCAGGCCCTGCCATACGGCGAGCTGGTTGACCCCCTGCATCAGCCCCGGAACCGGCTGCCGCGCAGCGCTCAGGAAGGTCGGGGCCAGGTCGACCAAGCTCTGCAGGGCGCCGGCGACGCGGCCCTCGGGGACCCTCCCGGGCCAGCGGACGACGAAGGGAAGGCGCAAGCATATCCTCGTAGTGGAAGGGGCCCTTGGCGATGAGGCCGTGCTGGCCGATGAAGTGACCGTGATCGGTGGTAAAGACCACCAGGGTATCGGCGGCGAGCCCTCGCTGATCGAGAGCGTCAAGGATGCGCCCTATATGGTGATCCATGAGGCTGATCATGCCGTAGTAGCTGGCGATATCCCGCCTGAGTTCCCCTTCGTCGTGCAGGTGACTGTGGCAACCGTGAGCGGCGTATGGCCGGTGCCAGTCTCCGAAGTCTGGCTCCCGCTGCTGAGTTTTGGCAAAGTGGGGCGGGTTGCGATCGTGCTCTCCGGGCGTCAACCTGCCCGGAACCAGCTCGGCAGGCTCGTACATCGAGACCCATGGCTCCGGCACCAGGTAGACCGGGTGCGGATCCTGGAAGCTGGTCCAGACGAAGAAGGGCTCCCCTCCCCCAGCGGCATTGCGATCGATGAACTCGATAGTCTTATCGGCCGTCCATTTCGAGTAGTGGAAACCCTCGGGAAGCTCCCATCGGTGTCGCCGCCTCCCCGGATCCCCGGGGGCGAGGAAGTAGTCACGCCAGTCGGTCAGACCCTGCTCCTCGAGCCAGATGGCGTAGTGCTGGCCCGAATGCGACTCGTCGGTGTGATTGCGCGCTAGCTCGATGGAGTCAAACCCATACCAGGGGCCCCGGAACTCGCGCCAGAAGTCGAGATCCCGCAGGGTGGGCTGGCTCTCGAGGGATTCCGAGTCCGGCCGCGAGGCCAGCGGCTGGAAGTGTGCCTTGCCGACCAGCGCGGTCTGGTAACCGGCCTCACTCAGCTGCCCCCCCACAGTGGGAGCATCCTCGGGGAGCTTCACCCCGATGGTCCAGGCGCCGTGCACCGAGGGGTAGAGGCCGGTGATTATGCTCGCCCGCGAGGGGGTGCACACGGGGTTGGGACAGTATGCCCGGTCGAAGCGAGTCCCTTCGCGGCAGAGTCGGTCGAGGGCTGGGGTCTGGATGCGCGGATTGGTGACCCCGAGGGTGTCGTAGTGCTGCTGATCGCTGGTGATCAGCAGGATGTTGGGGGGGCGGTCGGTCCTGACAGCAGGGGTACTCATGACGCCACCGTAACCCCCTCCTTGTCGTCGGAGTCCTCACCAGCAGCTCCAGGATCACTTCTGGAGCACTATCTCCGGTCCTGGACCGATACCGAATAATCCGTCCTTGGCTGCTCCCACCTGCACACGATCTGTGAGACCTCGACAGCGACCACTAGCTGGCGCTTGCGGCCCCTTATGCCGCTTGTCAATGGCTGCTCTGGCGCCGGCGCAGCACGCGAAACTTGAACGACGATGTGGGGTGGGGGGTGGGTGTCTGTTTGACTTTCAGTTTGTAGCCAGGCGAGGCTAGTCTGAGTTCCAGATCATGGACGATCGTCAAGAGTGTGAGTGCAATCTGTACCTCGGCAAAATTGCTGCCCAGGCAGCGATGCGTTCCCAAGCCAAAGGGGGCAAAGGCTCCCGGTTGCTTATGCTCGGCCCGTTCCGCCGTGTAGCGATCGATATCGAAGCGCTGAGGATTCGGAAACCACTCGGAGAGGTGATGCGTTACAGTGTTGCCGACGATAACCTTCGTCCTTGCTGGCACGTTGTAGCCGGCAAACTCGAATGAGTTGGCTACGGTGCGCGGGAGACCGGAGATAACCGGATACATGCGCAGCGTTTCCAGAACGGTGCGATGCGTGACATCTAGCTCGCGCAAGCTTTCAGGCGCCAACGTTTCTTGATCGAAGAAGGCATCTGCCTCGGCAGTTATGCGCTCAAGCAACTCGGGATGCTTCAAGATCGCGTAGATCATGAAGGCACAGGTAGTGGCCGCAGTCTCGATCCCGGCGAAGAATGGACCCAGCACGGCTAACTGCAAATCCGTCTCGGGAAAGAATTGCGGGTCGGTCCGGTGCAGTTCGAGAAAGTCGTCGATCAGATCGCGGTTCGCACGGTCCTCGCGTTCGTGGTGAGCCAACACCATCGTGTGCAGTTCTTCTACTCGCTTGCGGGCGCGCCGCAGCCGCGGTAGGCGCAGAATCCAGCCGGGGCGCTGCCGCATCACGTGGACCCTGAGCAAACCATTGAGAGTGGTGATCAAGTCATCAATGCTATCCTCTACGGAGATACCGGTAGTCAGTATGGCGATTTGCTCAGCTATGATGTTTTGCATGGCGTATTGGGTGACGACGGGCCGGTTCTGTGGCCATTCGGCGATCATGCGACGCGTGATGTCAACGACCTCATCCAAGCGGTGTTCGATAGACTTCTGGGAGTATGCGCTCCTTTGTACCTTGCGCATGCGAATGTGAGCGGGCCCGTCCATAGCTGTGAGCGCGTCCTTGGCTCCCATTGCCATATTGAAACCCTGCCATGTCTCGTGCGAACGCAGGAAGCTTCTTCCCTGTTTCTGCACAAAGCGATTGGCCTCCAGACCAACGAGGGCGATATAGCGGCGGTTGAGTGCGCGGATCTGAAAAATCGGGCCGTGTTTGCGGTATTGCCTAGTGAGAAAGGAGCGGAGGTCTCCAGCCATGTCGAAGGCGCTGCCGACAAGAGGCCACCCCGATACCTGCGGTATCTCTTCGGGAGGACGAACGGAAGGGGCAGGGGGAGGAGGTCCCATCGACCGCAGGGCACGAGCGACCGATTGGCCTATGAGGTCCATCTTGCTGATGAGGTCGATCCGTTCCTGCACTTCTGCCAGCTCGTCGCGGGACAGGATGCATTCAAACACGTCACAGGCCGCTGCAAGACTGATAATGACGATATCGCGCGGGTCTGGAATATCATCACTGAACAGCAATCTCATTATGCGGGACTGGACTTCCTCCGTAGCCTCGCCGTCAATGACGGGGTAGCGCTTGGAACGTGACACGTTGCTGGAGAGGAAAAACAGAGTTGAGCCCTCGGACTCGAGAATGCCGCGTTGGACCAGCCTGGAGAGCGCCTGCTCGCGGATCTCATCACCATGCATCGCTACATGTCCCAGCCAGTGTCCGACCGGGTAAGCGCGAGCGTCTTGTGCGATCACAGCCAAGGTCGGATCGAGCAATTCATCTCCGACAGGCGTTGGATCGATGAGCATCAGCCGTTCAAGATCGGTGTCAATGCGGTTTTCCAGCGCCAGATCCATCAACACGGCGCCAGCGAGCACGGTATTGAGCGAGTGCGGCGGCAGGGAGGGGGCGATATCGCCGTCCTCACCGCTTAGGAGCAGTAGGAGAATCTCTTCAACGAATCTAAGCATGGTGCACCAAGCCTCTGTCAGGTTTGCCGTGCTCTCTCCACGTCGGTGGGCACGCGGAAGAACAATGCGGCGGCGGAAGATAGTGCTGCCGTGACAACGAGCACAGTGAACACATCGGACAGCGCACCGACCAACGCGGCGTTGAGTGAGTCTAACAGACTGTCCACATTCTGGATGCCCTCAGGTCCCTCCTCGACTAGACGCTCTCTCAACAAGTCAGCTTCGGACGGATCCAGCAGCGCCTGGGGGTCCTGCTTGACAGATTCAAGCAACCCCTCTGGCAGCGAGGTTTTGAGGTCATCGGAAGCCATCGTCTCCAGCTTGGATCCGAAGCTGAGCGTCATCACAACTCCCACTACGGTGAGACCCAACATGCCGCCGACGGTTCGGAAGAACTGATTCGCCGACGTCCCAGCCCCCACCAGCCTAAACGGTACTGAGTTCTGAACGGCTACGGAGATCACGGCCAGAGTACCGCCCAGCCCCAGTCCGGTGAGCACGAGGTAAATCCCGATCAGGACGGGGTCTGTGGCCTCGTTCATGGTGGAGATCAAATACATCCCGATCGTCGTCAGCGCCGTACTGGCCAAGACCTGGAGCTGGTAATGTCCGCCGGTTCTAGAGAGCAGTTGTCCCGCCACGATCCCGCCGAATACGATTCCCAGCAGCATGGGGACGAGCAGGCTGCTGCTGACCATGCCCAGCACACCGCGGAAGAACAGGGGCAGGAAGATCAGAGAGCTGTACAGTCCGAAACCGGTCAATACGACTATGATCATGCCCAGCGACACCGACCGGTCGGCGTAGAGTTCCATCGGCATGATTGGAAGCTCGGCTCTTAATTCGATAACAATGAAGACCACAGCCATCGCCAATCCTAAGGCGAGCATGCCAACGGACAGCGCAGAATCCCACTCATGATAGACGCCCCCGACCGACAGTGCCAGCAGCAAGGGGACCACGGCGAACACCAGAGCCACCATCCCGGGATAGTCCAACTTGCGACTCTCACTCTCCGAACTCAGGCTCGGGAAGATCCAGACCATCAGCAAGAGTGCGGGAACGGCGATCGGGATATTGATCAGGAAGATCCAGTTCCAGGAATAATGCGCCGTAATGAGGTCCCCCACGATTGGCCCCACCACCGATGCGATTCCATATACCCCGGCCAGCAGCCCCTGGTGCTTGCCCCGATCTTGCGGGGGGAACAAGTCGGCGACAGCGACGAAACCCGAAGTCATAATCAGCCCGCCACCGATGCCCTGTACAGCGCGGAACGTGACCACTTCATTCATGGACCGACTGATGCCGAGCAGGGCAGAGGCGGCGACGAAGATGGCCAAGCCCAGGATGAAGAATGGCTTGCGCCCGTATACGTCGCTCAGTCCTCCCGCGATCGGCACCGTGATTGTGGCCGCGACCATGTAGGCGGTCGCGATCCATACGTAGCGGTCAAACCCACCCAAGTCGGCGACGATATCGGGCAGTGCCGTCGCAACGATTGTCTGGCCCTGCGCACCGAGAAACACTACCAGCGTCACGCAGGCCATGGAAATGACGACCTGCCTCTTGGGGAGCTGAATGAAGTCTTTGCCGTGACTGGCGTCCGCTTCGTTGTTCTGACCGGAAGCGGGTGCCATATGCCTAGCTTACTTGATTATGTCCGCGGGCTCTTGCCGGCCAGCGTTTTGTACAAGGTATACGCGAGCTTGTACGCCTTGTACGCGCATGACGACAGGATTGACAAGACATTCGTGGTGGTCAGGAACCCATTGCGCGTGGGCAGAAACTCGTCAGCATCCAGATCCTCAATAGCCGCCAGCGTTCTCTGTACCATGGTTTCGCCCAGCATGCGGACACGTTGATTAGTCATATCCAGCCCACCGCACGCACAAATACAGGGCACAAGCATACCGAGCATGTTCTGGCGATAGCGACGCCAACATTCTTCGAATGTAAAGTCTTTCGCTCCCATACTACAAACGATGCTGTGATACTCCTCCAAGGCTGTGCGCTCGATCCGGCGACGAACCTCAGTAGGAACGCTGGTCACCATAAAATAGGCGACATCATACAAACCGTCTTTGGCAAGTCCGGCAACCTGCCAATCGATCACAGTGAAATCGTCCGTATCGGCAGCGCCAAAGAACATATTGTCCAACCGGAAATCGCCGTGAGTCAAGGTCTGGGGCCCGGTAGCGAGGCCATTCATGTGGTCAAACAGCCTGGGGCCGTAAGCTTCGGCCAGACTCCGCATCCTGTCCGAGAACAGGTTGCCGAAGCGCTCGAGGCAAGGGGCTAAGAAGACCAAATAGAGGAGTGGCGACAACCATCTTCTCGGCAGGCCGGCGGAAGCGAAAAAATCTGACAGAGGCGGTTGCTCCAGCTTGTTCCAAAACTGGCCGTGCAACTCAGCAACGCCCCGGATGACCCGCTTAGCCCGCGTAGCGCTGGCGCCGGTGATCTGGTCCACCTTTTCCATATCGCACAGATCCTCGAGCACCATAACAAAGCGATGACTGGTGTCTTCAAAATCGCCATATACCAAGGCGGGGAGCCCGATCCGCATTTGGGGAGCGAGCTGGCGGAAGCAGAGGTATTCTCGCTTGTACATGGAGAGTATCTTGGCTATTCGAAGGCTTGTCTTGTCGGAGCTAGACAGCTTGATGACGACGGACTCTGGGGCCTGCGCGGCGTCATCACGATAAGTCATAGTACAGCGCAGGACCTGGCTCATTGTTCCCGATCCTGCCCCGACGTCCTCCACCACGATGTCCTTGATGGTAGGGAAATCGCCGCCACCCGCACTCAGTGCTTGCTGCATCCAACCGACCGTCAGCGCGTTTCCATGTTCGGGGATTGGTGGGTTATTCATGCTTCCCAATGGTGAAGTATATACAGTAGCTACCCAAAGGACACCCGGACTGGGTCGTAGTGTGAGATTATCTCTACCCCGCCCCGTCTTCGCTTCGGGTGTGGAATAGCAAGATCAGCGAGAGCAAAGCCATCACTATCGCCGATCCAGCGAATCCGTCCTTGACCAAAGCGTGTTCTAGGGGCATGGGGGGTGCTGGTCTACAACTGGGCCCGGGAGTGTAGATCGCTCAAGCGACTGCCACCCCAACCTCAGGGCCGGCAGCTATACGAGAGACACTCCCCTGTGACGGTTGCAGGGCTGATCCAGTGAATCCGTCCTTCCGATCGGATTGGGTGTTCGGGAGTTGCAAGGACGGATTCGCTGGATTCGCTCGCCCACTTATCCGAGTAGGGGGCAGAGATGATCTCCCATTACTACCTGGTGGCGGATAGGTTACAGTAATTATCGAGAACAGGAGGGCTATCCTTGCGACTAAAATACCTACTGGCGATCACGAGTGTGTTTGCGCTCTCAGTGCAAGCGTTGGCAGTGGACTGTGCGGAGTGGAGCGCACCGGAGTTCTTCTCCTCAGTCACGGCTGCTGAGGTGAGGGAGTGCCTCGAAGCTGGGGCGGATGTGAACGCCCGCGACCAAGCAGGCCGTTCCCCCCTGCTCAAGGCGGTCGCGCTCAACAGTGACCCCGCTGTCACCGAGGCTCTGCTGGTGGCTGGGGCCGACGTGAACGCCCAAGACATGTTCGACGACACCCCCTTGCACGGGGCGGCCGCGATCAACAGTGACCCCGCTGTCACCAAGGCTCTGCTGGCGGCTGGGGCCGACGTGAACGCCCGGGGTCGAGGGAGCGGTACCCCTTTGCACGGGGCGGCCAGGTACAACTCCAACCCCGCCGTCACCGAGGCTCTGCTGGTGGCTGGGGCCGACGTGAACGCCCGGGAGGATCGGCAGGGTGGTGCCCCCTTGCACTGGGCGGCCGGGTACAACTCCAACCCCGCCGTCACCGAGGCTCTGCTGGTGGCTGGGGCCGACGTGAGCGCCCAGGACCGGGAGGGCGGCGCCCCCTTGCACTGGGCGGCCGAGTTCAACCTCAATCCCGCCATCATCAGCATCCTGCTGGACGCTGGTGCAGACGCGACGGCCCAAGACGCCAATGGCAAGACCCCTTGGGACCTTGCCGAGGACCGAGCAGAACTCAAAGGTTCTGACGCTTACGGGCAACTGGCATTTGCTACGGACTGTCCGGAGTGGAACACAAGGGAGTTCTTCGAATCGGCAACACCCGAGAAGGTAGCCGGTTGCCTCGTGGCCGGGGCAGATGTGAATGTGAACGCCCAGGGCCAAGAGGGCGGTGCCCCCCTGCATAATGCGGCCAGGTACAACCCCAACCCTGCTGTCATCAGGGCTCTGGTCGATGCTGGGGCGGAGGCAGATGCTCGGGCATTGCACTTTGCAGCCAGGTACAATCCCAATCCCGCCATCATCAGGGCCCTGGTAGCTGCCGGAGCGGATGTGAACGCCCGGGGTGAACTCGCTGGTCTTCGACCGTCGCGTACCCCTCTGCATAATGCGGCCAGGTACAATCCCAACCCGGCCGTCGTCCAAGTCCTAGCGGCCGTCGGGGCAGAGGTGAACGCCCAGGACATGTTCGACGACACCCCACTGCACGAGGCAGCCAGGTACAACCCCAATCCCGCCATCATCAGGGCCCTGGTAGCTGCCGGAGCGGATGTGAACGCCCGGGGCCAGGAGGGCAGTTCCCCCCTGCACAAGGCGGTCATCTACACCGCCAATCTTGCTGTCGTCGAAGCTCTGCTGGCAACCGGAGCGGAGGTGGACGCCCGAGACGCCGAGGACCAGACCCCCCTGCACCGGGCGGCTGCATCCAACCATAATCCCGCTATCATTGAGGCTTTGCTGGACGCCGGTGCAAACGCAGCAGCCCGAGACGGTGAGGACAAGACCCCCTGGGACTACGCCAAGGACCGGGAAGAGCTCGAGGACACGGAGGCCTACCGGCGACTGAGAGAAGGGCACCTCAGATAGCATCTCGGCACCGGACAAGAGGCTCTGGGACAGCACCGTGGCCCCTCTCTTGTGCCTTGGCGTCACTGGGTTGATTGCACCGGATGCTGAGGGTCTCAGCCCAGGTTACCGGTTTTGCTCTTGCCCTTGCCCTTCCCTCGGTCTTGGCCTCCGTGCTTCCCGACGTCGGCCGTGAAGCCGCTTCGGTGCCGGAGGTAACGGACCGGCGGCATTGAAGACCGTGCCGGGCACTCTTCCTTCTACGGTCATGAAGCACTGGTGCAACGCCGCAACCCGGATACCTCCCGAACGGGGCGAACAGCGGCCCGGCAACCCCGCCAGCCACCGCACAGCGCCTCCTCCCCGATCTAGCCCTGGCTCTCTCGCCCTCTGGGGATAGACATCCCGAATGCAGTCAAGGCGTGCCACTGTGCACGGGCCATCCCATGACCCTGACCTTGCGCAGCGAGTCGAAAGAAGCGATAGACCTGCGCCAGAGGAGAGACCACCACTGAGTAGGGGGCCTACTCTAACAAACCCGCCTCCCGGTAGGCCCTCGCCGCCCCCGGGTGCAGTGGCGCACCGAGACCCTCGAGCAAGTCCTCTCTGGAGAGCCCTGCAAGCGCCGGGTGAGAGCTGAGGAAGCGATCGAGGTTAGCCAAGATGGCTTGCACGATGGTGTAGGCCGTCGGCTCGGTGAGCTCTGTGCTCGCCACGAGGAGCGCCTTGACACCGAAGAGGGACAACTCCTCGGTCTGACCAGGGTAGCTGTCGGCGGGCAGGGTGGCGTGGGCGTAGTACGGCTTGGCTCGGATCAGCGCGTCCAGCTCCGGCTCGGCAAGTTCGACAAGGACTACATCGCCGGAGCTGGTGAGTTCCCTGATAGCGGTCGACCCGACACCAACGAGGTGGAAGAGACAGTCGATCTGTCCAGCCCGCAGCAGGTCGGAGGCGCGATCGACGTCGAGCAGCGCGGGGCTAAAGTCCGCTTCACTCATGCCGAAGGCCTCAAGCATCACCCGCGCAGTGTGGAGGACGCCTGAGCCGGGTTGACCGATGCTGACCCGCTTCCCAGCGATCTCCCGGAAGCTCGTCACCCCAGCCTCGCTGCTGCAGAGGAGGTGCGCCGGCTCGGGATGGAGGCCCATCAGGCTCCGAAGCCCCACCATGGCACGCCCCTCGAACACCCCTTGTCCCTGATAGGCTCGGTAGACGACATCGGATTGGACCAGAGCCAGAGCAAGGTCACCCTCTCGGATGGCCTCGACATTGTGAACCGACCCGTCGGTCGCCATGACCGTGATTTGCAGAGTTGGGTCGGCGTCGCCTATGACCTTAGCGGCAATCTCGCCGACAGGGAAATAGACTCCTGAGACACTGCCGGTCCCGACCCGAAGAGTCCGTCCTTGCACCAGGTCCTGCCCCAATACGACCCCGCCCAGGGCGAAGACGACGATCAGGAATCCTCTCATAAACCTCAACACCCTACCAGACTGCCGGTTAGGGGTGAGTAGGGGCTAGGGCCTCTCGCCTTAGGCTCAATGGTGACAGCGGACCTCCGATTCCAGAACAGACTCGAATCTGAGAGCCTGGTTCGAAACTAATTGAGTGACTTCAGTCTGCCGTGTTTCACTCGTTTGTGTCTGACGAAAACTGGGTACTCATCGCCCACATACGTTTCCTCACCCGGCGCATCGCAAGGCATGGTTATGTAACGTAGAGTTTCGAACCAGGCTCTAACGCCTAGCACACCACGGGATCGCCCGAGAGATGACGTCCGCGGATCCCTTTGGGAACACCCCTAGCGCCTCGGCCAGCCTGGATGCCCCGATGAACGCCTTGCGGCCCAGCGGAATCCTGACTAGGGCGTTGCCCAGCGTTCGGCCCCGGGTCACCATGGGCTGATACCATGGCGTGGTCGATCCGTTCTCCTCCGAGGCCCAGTCCATCCCCTCGAGGACCTGAAATCCCGCCGTTTCGAGCGCCCGGTTCACCTCGCCTATCGTTGCGATGTCTTTGAGCGCGATGCCGCGCATCAGGTCTCGCTTGATGACCTGGTGCCGATTGTCGTCGGGGTCGAACTTGTCTGTCATGCACATTTCTTGACCCCAGAAAAGGGCTCCGGGTTTCAGCACGCGGTAAATTTCGGCGAACGCACCCGCCTTGTCCGGCGCATAGCACGTCGATTCAATTGCATATCCCCGGTCGAACGTGTCGTCCGCGATGGCGCCCATGTCCATGAAGCTGCACGCGAGGTAGTCGACCATGTGGTCGAGTCCCTTCTCGGCGTTCAACGATTTCGCCTTGTCCAGTTGGACTTCACTATTGTTGACTCCGACGACCTTGACACCAGCCTCACGGACGATACGTCGCATCGGGCCGCCGATTCCGCAGCCGACATCAATCACGGTCATGCCCTTGCGGAGCTCCAGCTTGGAGATCATCAGTCGCTGATGTCGGATCTGGGAATCCTCTACGCTCTCCTGGGGCGAAAGCGGCGCGAAGTGCAGGGATTCGCTCCAACCGAACACCATGAACTCGCTGCAAAGGTCGTAGTATTCCTTGACGGTTTCGGTGTGGTCGTAGCCCGTGGCGTCGGCACCCTTCACGGACGCTCTGTCGATCCATCCATCGAAGTGTTGCACACGACTGGCGACGTCCGACCCACGGTACGCAGCCTTCAGCCCATTGGATAGTTTGCGGAGTTGCATAATCCCGTTTCTAAGGTGAAGGTTCTTGATTTTGCCCAGCATAGTGGGGCCTGATTGGATGGCAGGCAGAACCGTCTTTGATTGGATGGCAGGCAGAACCGTCTTTGAGATGTGGTTGGGAGATCTGTGAGGCCTCCATGTCTGACACTATAGCCTTACGAAGGCATAATGTGGCGGATGAACGCCGTACCCTATGCCCAAGCGGTGGTGGCTGGGGCCAGCCTGCAGGATAGGTACTGACCGGGTTGTCTGGCTCCTAGTTGGTGCCCGCCCTGTGCGGGACGCTGCTCCTCCGAAATAGGGCTAACTCCTGCTAAAGTACGAAGATGCCCCCAGAACCTTTCTGTTCGCAACTGTCGCGAGCCTCGGCTCTACCCCTCCACGGCAGTGCCACCCAAGCGGAGGTGTGGGTGCTACTGGAGCACACCGGGTCCTGGCCCGCGCAGTGGCTAGAGGGAAACGACCTGCCGGAGACGGTTCAGACCTGGACCCGCTCGCAGGAGCGTACCGTCCCGCGAAGCCGGGTAGCCTTCATCAAGCGCGACCATTCGGGGCCCGACCGATCGCTCTACATCGCCGTGACCGACCCGGCCACACCCCGGCTGTACCACTTCCGGTGGCGAGACTACAGCGACCTGCTAGCTATCGATGTCGCCGCCGTCATTGCCGGTGAGGATCAGGCTGACCTAGTGGACGAGATCCTGGTGGCGGTCTGCACCCATGGCCGGCGCGACCGCTGCTGCGCCAAGTTCGGCCTCCCCGTCTACCGGGCCTTCCAGAATGAGCCGGGACTCTCTGCCTGGCAGTGCACACACCTCGGCGGCCACCGGTTCGCCGCCAACGCCATCTTCTTCCCCTCGGGGATCTGCTACGGCTACCTCTCCCCCAAGGAGGTCGCGGTCGTGGCCGAGGCCGCCCGCTCCGACCGGATCCACCTGCTGAATTACCGCGGTCGCAGCTTCTACGGCGGCCCCGAAAATGCAGCCGATTACTTCGTTCGCCACAAGACCGAGATTGCCGGTGCCAGGCGGCTCCGCCTGGAGGCCGCGAACGACTCGGGCACGGAGCACTGCGTGAGCCTCAGCGACGGAGGTCTGGTCCACCGCGTCGAACTGACGGCGACGGTCGAGCCCACGCTCGCCTCCTGCGGCAAGCCCCCGAAACCGGAGAGGCACTACCGACTGCTCCGCTACAGCTGCCAGCAGCGCCCGACCTCCGGTCAGTGAGGATCTACGCTCTCGGAACGGGCGCGCCTCTGGCTCCCGAACGGGCGACCTTGGGATTGTACGTCGAGGCCCCAGGCTGCGACCCCCTGCTGCTAGACGCCTGCGGAGGGTTTGAGATCATCCGCCAGCTGACGGCGCTCGGTATCGACCCGATGTCGGTGCGCAACGTGGTCCTCACCCATGGCCACGGCGACCATATCGGCGGGATCATGGCGCTGCGCATCCGCCAGGTGCCCATCTGTCTCTACGGCCCGCGTGACGCCCTGTCGGCCGCGCGGGAGCTATTCCGGCTCACCTACCCCCACCTTGAGGGCAGGGCCAACCCGAAGGTCACCGAGCAACCCGTCCTACCCGGCAGGAGCTACCTCATCGGCGGCTTTCGCGTCGAGTTCTTCGCGGTCAGGCACCGGGTCCCCACCTACGCTGTCCGGGTCGAGCAGGGGGGCAGGGTCCTGGCCTACAGCGCCGACAGCCTAGCCTGCGAGGCCCTGATCGAGTGCGCCCGCGACGCCGACCTGTTCCTCTGCGACGCCCTGTGCGCCGAGGCTGATGGATCCGAAGTCGTGGACCGCGCCCACCTGCTCATGCACCCCACCGCCAGAGAAGCCGGGGCGCTGGCGCAGGCCGCCAGCGCCAGATCCCTGGCCCTTGTCCACTTAGCCCGCTACGCCAGTCCGGCAACGATGCTTGAGGAGGCGAGGGGAGTTTTCGCTGGCTCAGTCACCGTCCCAGACGACCTCTCTCTCTTTAAGCTCTGAAGAGGGAGAGGGGGCCGCCGAGACCAGTCGCCCAAGCGACCTCAGTAGCTCATCCCTCGATCACGGCCAGGACATCCTTCGGGTTTACCTTCCCCTTGAACCAGACCACCCGGGCCGGTACCCGGTCCAGCTTCACCCCAGCCTTCGCCAGGTTCAGGCGCTCGGATACGGCCAGGATGAAATCGCTGCGGCCCGAACGTTCGACCTGATAGAACTTGCGCCGGAGGTACTCCGGCCTCCAGTAGCCGACGATCTCCAGGAGGAAGGTCCGCCCGTCCGGGTGGACCAGCCGGAAGTCGGGGACCATGATCGATCCGCCGGCCGCCACCAGTTCGACCTCGCGCTCAAGTCGCCACTCGGTTCCGACCCTCTCCCAACTCCTGGCAAACCCCTCCTCGACGATGCTATCGAAGACTTGGCCCCTCTTATAGTGCGACACCAGACCGCAACCGGAGTCGAGAGAGAAGCGTAGGGCTGCGGGGCCATCCTCATCGGAGCGGGGGACGAGGGAGGCGACCAGGCTCCAGCGGGTCACGTGAAGCAGGGCGGGCAGAAATTTCGCCAGATCCACCCCGTAACGGGTGCTGCGGGAGAACAGGCTGGCCGGCCCGTCGACGGTGATGGTGAAGCCCTGATCGGGATCGCCCTCGAGGTAGGCCATCAGCCCGAACAGCTTGAGGTAGCGGAGGAGCAACTTGTACTCGCCGGGGTCGTTGCGGTAGGCGGTGAGGACGATCTCGCTGGCCCGGTAGAGCAGGCCCTGAGCCTGGGAGAGGTTATAGCGGTGGATAAGCGCCTCAGGGGTGGGGGCCTCGAAGCGGGTGAGCCGCTGGTTCTCCCGGAGGTCGGCGTAGAGGCCCTGGTGGATCTCGGAGGCTTCGACCTCACGACCCAGCTCTTCCGAGAGGGCGTGTGCAAGTTCGGAGAGGACCGCCTCGGTGGTGGTCGTCCCGGGGGGCCTCTCCGCCGCGAGAGCGAAGGTTCGCAAGCGCAACCGGTCGGGCTCGTAGGGGGCACGGGTCTCGAAGTCGCAGAAGGACTGGAGCAGGTGGGCCAAGCCCCGCTTGACCCGGTAGTCGGTCTCCTCACCCTCGAGAGCCTGGAGCTGCTCATCAAGGTCGCTGCGGCGCTCACCCAGACAGCTCCTGAAGAGACCGATGATCTCCTCAGCCATCTCCAGGGTCGATCGGTTGAGAGGGAGGCGCCGGGGGTGGAGTTCCTCGCCACGCCGCCGGTACATGAGGAGTTCACTGGGAAGCACGTAATATCCCTTCGCAAGGGCTCTGCGGGAGTCCTTCAGAGATCCTCGAAGGAGAGCCCCTCCTGGATGTTGATCGGGTCGAGCGGGACTTTGGCCCGCCGACGCTTCAAGACCCCCTCCTCGCCGGTCTTCTCAGCAACCAACTCGTAGAGCGACACCAGCTTACCCTCACCCCGGCGAAGGATCCGGCCGAGACGCTGAACGTACTCCCGGGCGGAGCCGGTTCCAGAGAGCACGATGGCGATGTTGGCGTCGGGCACATCGACCCCCTCGTTGAGAACTCTCGAGGTGACGATGCGAGGGTAACGGCCCTCCCTGAAGGCGGAGAGCACCTCGTGCCGCTCTTTGACCTTGGTCTGATGGGTGATGGCGGGGATGAGAAGCTCGTGCGAGACCCGGTAGGCGGTAGCGTTGTCGTCGGTAAAGATGAGCACCCGGTCGGCCCGGTGCTGGAGCAACAGATCCTTAAGGACCCGCAGCTTGGCGTCGGTCCCGAAGGCGATGCGGCGGGCCTCGCGATGGGCAAGCATGGCGGCCCTGCCGGCCCTGGAGCGGGCGCTCTCGCGCACGAACTGGTGCCAGCCTTCGAGGCTTCCCAGGTGAATGCCCTTACTGCGCAGGAAGGCGTTGCGGCGTTCGGTGAGGTTGTCGTAGCGGGCCCGCTCGCTCTTCGACAGATCCACTCCGATCCGCACCACCCGGTGCCGGGCTAGGGTATCGCCGGCGAGATCGGCGATCTCGCGCCGGAAGACGAGGGGACCGATCAGGGTGAGCAGGTCCTGGTGACGACCGTCGCTCCGCTCAGGCGTGGCGGTTAGTCCCAGCCGGTAAGGGGCCAGGGAGCTCTCCGCAATCGAGCGAAGGAAGTTGCCGGGTAGGTGGTGACACTCGTCGAAGATGAGCAGGCCGTACCGGTTACCGAGGGCGGCGGCGTGAATAGCGGCGCTGTCATAGGTGGCAACCAGCACAGGGGTGCGGTCGTGCGACCCGCCTCCGAGGATCCCGACCTCGACATCGGGGAAGCTGGCCTCGAGGTTGGCGTACCACTGGTGGAGCAGGTCGAGGGTCGGGACCACCACCAGGGTACTGCGAGGGGTCACCGCCATAGCGAGCAGGGCCAGATGGGTCTTCCCACTCCCGGTAGGGAGGACCACGACGCCGCGCCGGCCGCTCTCGATCCAATTGCCGAGGGCCTCCCGCTGATGCGGAAACGGGGTCATGGTGATGGCTAGGTCGAGCTCCAGACGCTCGAAGGCGCGGGCGCGGTCCCGGACCTCGATGCCCTCGGCACCTACCGCCAGGATGAACTCGCGGTAGGCAGACGCTGGCATACGGAACCGCTCGACCCGATCGTCCCAGGTGACGAACTCGAGCCAGGCGCGGCCACGGGGGGGCGGATGGAGGATCAGGGTGCCGCGGTCGAAGGTGAGTGTGGGGGTGCGACCCACGGCAAAAGCCTAGCACCCCTCGTTGCCGGGGACCGAAAGGGGGCAGAAGGTGGCCCGGAGGCTGCATGCTAGAGTTGCAGCCGTGCCCTCCGGTGCCAAGCTGGCACCTGAAGCGCACTCCCGCTTTCGGGAAGGGAATACCGATGTTGCCAAGGACCGATAACAGGCTCAGAATCGGGGGACCTGTCTACGTCGACGAGAGGATTCCGGAGAAGCTCGTCGAGGCTCACCGCCGAAGCGGTTTCGCCGCCGCCTTCGACCCCGGCGTAGAGGACCCGGCCCTCCTCGAAGAGATCAAGGCCGCCTACCGGGAGGCCGACATCGTCATCGCTGAGACCGGTGCCTTCGTCATCAACATGCTTGACCCGGATGAGGAGCGGCGCCAGGCGAACATCGACCGCATCTGCCGGCGACTGGAGCGGGCGGACCGGGTAGGCTCGCTCTGCTGCGTGGCTCACGGCGGGTCGCCGAACCCCCGCAACCTGCTGGCACACAACCCAGAAAACTTCAGCCGGGCGACCTTCGACGGCATCGTCAAGGCGGTCCAGCAGATTATCGACAGGGTCGAACCGACCTGCACCAGGTTCGTGCTCGAGACGGAGTCGCGCATCCTGCCGGACAACCCCGACAGCTACCTGGAGATCCTAGAGGCGGTGGACCGCTCCGCCTTCGCAGTGCACCTCGACCCGATCAATATCACTTCGAGTCCGAGGCGGTTCTACTTCAGCGGGGAGTTCATCCGAGACTGCTTCTCCAAGCTCGGACCCTGGATCGTGAGCAGCCACGCCAAGGATATCCAGATGGTACCGGGAGCCCAGGTTCGGTTCGAAGAGACCTTCTGCGGCAACGGCGGCATCGACTTCGACAGCTATATCACGGAGCTGGTGAGGCTCGAAAGCGACGTACCGCTCATGATCGAGCATGTCACGCCGCGGCAGCTCCCCTGGGCGCGCGACTACCTGTTCCAACGTGCGGAGGCGGTCGGCGTAGAGATAAGGAACGGCGAGTGCAGGAGAGCCTGAAAGGGGCGGACGTCTGCATGACAGAGAAAGTTTAAGGATCCGCACGCACCCTTCCCCACTCCGCCGCAATCCCCCAACGACCTCGGCATCGCCCTAAACCCTCACCTCAACGACCCTGGGAGGACGCCCCGCTTCGGTGCGCACGAGCGCTGGCTCTCCCTAATACCGAACAGCTCCCCGAGACCAATTCCGTCAGAACGAACATCGCGATATAGGGCCTGGCACCCTACCTGTGACCCCAATCCTCATCGTCAGCAGCGCTGGGGGCTAGGCCCAGGGTGTCGCCAGCGCTGGTCACCCCTAGCCCCAGAACGGTCCGGTTGGCGTAGGCGAAGTAGCTCACCACCTGATTGACCTCAAGGATCTCGCCGTCGTCAAACCCGGCAAGTCGGAGCACCTCCAGATCGCCCTCCCGGATACCCGCAGGGTCCAGCGTGAGTTTTCGCGCGAAGCGAAATGCCTCCAACTCGCGCCCCTCAAAGACCTGCTCCGGGCGCTCTCGCTCGAGTGCAGAGCAAATGTTTCGGGCTCGCTCATCATCGTCGAGCAGGCGCCGAAGACCCTCCGCGTGGTGCTTCACGCAGTATTCGCAACGGTTGAGCAGACTGACAAACACGCCGAGAGCCTCAAGCAACCAGCGGGGAAGCCGGTTCCGGGTGTGGTGCAACACGGCTTTGTAGAGTGCCAGGTGTCCCTCGAGCGTGTGAGGCCGCAAGCTGTGGACCTGGAGGATATTGTCCACCTGTCCTTGGGGGCCGGCTACGCGAGCGTAGAAGGTCTTCAGTCGACCCTCGGCTTCGGCGGGCGGTATCGCCCGGATCCAAGGGCGAGTCATGCCTTCACCTCTGCGAAGGCCGTCTGCACGATCTCCCGGGCCTCCCCGATCAACCTCTCCAGATGTGCCTCGCCCCGGAAGCTCTCAGCGTAGATCTTGTAGATATCCTCGGTACCCGATGGGCGCGCAGCAAACCATCCCCCCTCACTCACCACCTTCAGGCCGCCGAGTGGGGCATCGTTCCCCGGGGCGCGGATGAGCTTTGCGACGATCCTATCGCCAGCCAGCTCCTCGGCACTCACCACCTCCGGCGAGAGTGAGGCAAGCACTGCCTTCTGCTGGGGCGTGGCGGAGGTCTCGCTACGGCGATAGAGCGGGCTGCCGAAGCGGGCCTCGAGGTGCCGATAGTGCTCGGCAGGATCCACGCTGGTCACAGCGACTATCTCGGCGGCGAGCAGGCCGAGGATGATTCCGTCCTTGTCAGTGGTCCAGGGGCTACCGTCCCGGCGTAGGAAGGAGGCACCAGCGCTCTCCTCTCCACCAAAAGCGCAGCTCCCCGAGAGGAGGCCGTCCACAAACCACTTGAAACCGACCGGTACCTCCAGGAGCGGTCGTTCCAGATCGGCAGCGATCCGATCGATCAGAGAACTCGATACCAGCGTCTTGCCGACTGCGGCGTCTGAGGGCCATTCGGGCCGATGTTCGAACAGGTAATTGATCGCCACAGCCAGGTAGTGGTTCGGGTTCATCAGGCCTGTGGGGGTGACGATGCCGTGTCGATCTGCATCGGGGTCGTTGCCAAAGGCGATGTCGAAGCGGTCTTTGAGTCCGATGAGACTGGCCATAGCGTAGGGAGATGAGCAGTCCATCCGGATCTTGCCATCACCATCCACGGTCATGAACGAGAAGGTGGGGTCGACGCGATCGTTGACCACCGTGAGGTCGAGTCGGTACCGCTCCGCGATCGGTGTCCAGTAGGCCAGTGCTGCCCCCCCCATCGGATCGACACCGATCCTAATTCCAGACGCAGCCACTGCCTCGAGATCGATGGCACTGTCGAGGTCCGCGACATAAGGCGTGATGAGATCCCTGCGGTGGGTGGTCTCCGCAGCGAGGGCGCGGGCGAAGGGGAAGCGCGCAACGCCCTGGAGACCGCCCTCAAGAAACTCATTGGCCCGACGTTCGATCCAGCCGGTGGTCTCGGTCCCCGCAGGTCCTCCGTGAGGAGGATTGTACTTGAACCCGCCATCTCTGGGAGGGTTGTGCGACGGGGTGATAACCACCCCGTCGGCCCGCGCTGCCCCGGAGGCCTCACAGTTGTGGGTAAGGATGGCGTGCGAGATGACCGGGGTGGGAGTAAAGCCGAGCTCCTGATCGACCACGACATCGACACCGTTGGCGGCGAACACCTCGACGGCGCTGCGCAGGGCGGCCTCCGACAGGGCGTGGCTGTCCGCTCCAACGAAGAGCGGTCCGCGAACGCCCTGCCTGGAACGGTATTCGCTCACCGCCTGGGTGATCGCCAGGATATGGTCCTCGTTAAAGCTGAGATCGGACGAACTGCCGCGGTGGCCTGAGGTTCCGAAGCCGATCCTCTGATCAGGAATCGCCGCATCGGGCCTGAGGCTATAGTAGTCGGCCATCAGCTCGGGCACGCTGATCAGCAGGTCGTGCGGGGCCGGCGTGCCGGCGAGGGGGTGGGTCATGGCAGCCTCCTACGGCGCGAGGTACCACCTAAGGATAGCAGTGCCCGACGAGACCCCAGGGTTTCGAGATCCTCCTGTGGCCAAGAGTACTCCCTCAAACATGATCGGCCCGATTCTCACTCTGGACCTCCGGTGTGGGCCCAGACGCACTCCCGTCGTGATCCAACAGGCAAAGTTCGTGGAAGACCCGGCGCTTCAGACCGGGTTAGGTGGCGGCACTCGGGTTCTCGGCATGACCGATCTGTGCAGCCGACCGCCGCTACTCTACTCACCAAGCCCCACCCCTTAAGGGAGTCGCTGGGGAGCGCGATCTACCGGGACTCGTATACCTCAGCTTGAGAACCCTAATGGCCCTTGGCCTGCAGGCAGTGGGGCGGCGGCGTCCAGTAAGAGTGGCTACGCACAACCGTCAAAGATCCCTCCGGAGGTCTGGTCCCCGGAGGGATCGCTCCAAGCGGACAGGGTCGGCCGTTCAGACTAGCCTAGAGCAGGATCCCACCCACATTGGCGATAATGCCCGCAAAGATCAGGGCGACCGTGTTGATCACCTTGATGAGCGGATTGATCGACGGTCCGGCGGTGTCCTTGTAGGGGTCGCCGACCGTGTCGCCCACCACGGCGGCCTCGTGTGCCCCACTACCCTTCCCACCGTGATGACCATCCTCGATATACTTCTTGGCGTTATCCCAGGCGCCGCCACCGTTCGACATCATCAGTGCCATCATCAGGCCTGAGGCGATCACCCCGATGAGCAGACCTCCCAGGGCCAGCGGGCCAAACAGGAGGCCGACCGCCATTGGGGCCACTACTGCAAGCACCCCCGGAACGGCCATCTCGCGCAGGGCCGCCCGCGTCACGATGTCGACTGCACGACCGTACTCGGGCTTGCCGGTGCCCTCCAGAATGCCCTCAATCTCGCGGAACTGCCGCCGCACCTCCTCAATAACCGCACCAGCGGCCTTGCCGACCGACTCCATCAGAAAGGAGCTGAACAGGAAGGGAAGCATGGCACCGGTCAGGAGCCCGATCAGCACAATGGGGTCGTTTAGCCTGAAGGTGCTCTCACCGAGATCGAGGCGCTCGGCGTAGTCTGCAAACAGCACCAGTGCGGCTAGGGCCGCTGAGCCGATGGCGTAGCCCTTGGTGACCGCCTTGGTGGTGTTGCCGACAGCGTCGAGCGCATCGGTGTTGGTGCGCACCTCCTCGGGCAGCTCGCTCATCTCGGCAATGCCGCCGGCGTTGTCGGTAATCGGTCCGTAGGTGTCCATCGCTACAATCATGCCGGTGACCGACAGCATTGCCACCGCCGCGACTGCGATGCCGTAGAGGCCCGCCAACAGGAATGCTGCAAAGCTGGCCAGTACCAGCACGATCACGGGCAGCGCGGTTGATTGCATGCCGACTGCCAAGCCGCTAATGATATTGGTGGCACTGCCGGTGACTGAGGAGTCGGCGATGCGTTGCACGGGGCTAAACCGGGTGCTGGTGTAGTACTCGGTGATGAACATGATCAGGATCGTCACCACGATACCGATCACGCTGGTGAGGAACAGAGGGAACCACCCGTCGAGGTTCTCGATTGCGGCGAAGTCGAAGTCGCGGAAGACCAGGATCGAAGCGACGAAGAAACCTATTATGCTTAGGGCGGCGCTGATAAAGACGCCACGATAGAGGGCCGCCATGATGTTGCCGTCGGGACCGAGTCGCACGAAGAAGACGCCGATAATCGAAACCACAATCGCGATCGCGCCCAGGATCAGTGGGTAGATCACCATCGCCGTGACGGCGTGCGTTCCGGGCAGCAGGAACCCCAGGAACACCGCGCCGATCGCGGTCACTGCGTAGGTTTCGAACAGATCGGCACCCATGCCGGCGCAGTCGCCCACATTGTCACCCACGTTGTCGGCGATCACCGCCGGATTGCGCGGATCGTCCTCGGGGATGCCGACCTCAACCTTGCCCACTAGATCGGCCCCTACGTCGGCCGCCTTAGTATAGATGCCGCCACCGACACGGGCGAAGAGGCTGATCAGACTGGCACCGAAGGCGAAGCCGATCAGCGGCTCGATCGGGTTGGCAAGTTCGAGCACGACGTAGAACAGCCAGAAGAAACCCGCTACCCCGAGGAGCGCCAATCCTGCCACCGCGAGACCCGCCACAGCGCCGCCGTTGAAGGCGATCCGAAGGGCCCCGGAGAGACCCTCCCGGGCTGCCTGGGCGACCCGGACGTTGGCGCGCACCGCCACGTTCATACCGACGTTGCCACTGATGCCAGAGAACAGGGCGCCGACCGCAAAGCCGATGGTGGTCCACCACCACTGTGCCCGCTCCACACCGCTACTGAAAAGGGCTACGATCACGAACACGGCGACGATGATCACAGCCACCACGAAGATGGTACGGTACTGACGGTTCATGTACGCTGATGCGCCCTGCCGGACGGCGTTTGAGATCTCCACCATGCGACTCGTACCGGTCTCGGCCTGCAGGACATTCTGGGCGAACAGCCCTGCAGCGATAAGAGCGACAATTGCCGCCAGCGGGATCAGGATGATAAGTCCGTCCATTTAGCCTCCAATAGTGTGCCCCAGGGAGGCGCAGCGGTTCGGCACCGCAGACTCCTGGGTATGGCGTTCAACGCAAGCGGAAGTTTAACACGGGCAAATCGTTGTGGCGGGGCAAGAGATGAGGCTGGTGATCTGGCGGGAGGTGGTCGGCTGAGACCAGCCGACTTGGTTAGCGGGGGTCAGCGCCACCCCAGCTATCGTCCACGCCCAACGCTGACACCTTACATCCATCACCGACCTGGGCTCCAGGTTGCCACCGGGGAGCTGCGAGAGCCTGGTCTCGACTGCGGAGGAGATCGGCACTGAGCGGGGATCTCGTGACCCCTACAGCACCCAGAGCACCAAGAGCGCTCCCAGCAGCGCTACCCACCCTGTCACCATTGCAAGGCGCTGCGCTGCGGGAGTATCGAGTTCGTTGCGGAGTGGTGGGAAGTAGCGCACCGCTAGAGTGAAGAACCACAGGACGATCAAAGGGACCCACACAAAGGGCTTGGCTGAGTCAGGCACAACCCATTGTACTCCCGGTCATCCCTCCCGCCACTCTGGCCAAGAGATGATGGGTCCGTAGCCGGTATGGAGCTGCGAGAGCGGTGCCACCGGTCCAGAGCGGACTTCGAGGCGATGGGCGTCTCATCTAGCCGACTCAGACTCGGCAGACTCTTCCCCTCTGTGAGACCCGGTAGACTGGCGCATGCACGTCGAAACCCCCACAGACGCCGCCGCGCTGGGCAGGAACCTCTCAGCCCGTATCGGCGCCCGAGCTGCAGAGGCCGACGCCCGCGGTTCGCTGCCCGACGAGGATGTCCTCGACCTGGTAGCAGCAGGTTACCCAGGCCTCTCCGCTCCACGCGATCTGGGCGGCCAAGGGGCCTCCCTGGCTGCCTGCGTAGCGGCGAACCTCGAACTCGCCAAGGGCAGCCCCTCCACCGCCCTAGTCGCCGCCATGACGGTACACGTGGTCGGCTACCAGCGGGAGGTGCGCACCTGGCCCGCCGACATCTTCGATCGGCTCTCGCGCGCAGCCGCCGAGGGCCAACTGCTCAACTCTGCCGCCAGCGAACCCAAGTTGGGCAGCCCGTCACGGGGAGGCCTACCCCAGACGCAGGCCGTCCTTAGGGGCGATCAGGTCGTGGTCTCTGGACACAAAACCTGGGTGACAGGCGGGCACCACCTCAGCCACCTGCTGGTCCGGGCGACCATGGACGACGAGAGGGTGGACATCTGGGTGCCAGCCCACACGGACGGGGTGCGCTGGGAGACGACCTGGGGCGACAGCCTTGCGCTGCGAGCCAGCGACAGCAACGACCTCTTCCTCGAGGGAGTTGCGGTACCGGCGGATCATCTCCTCTCCGGAAAGGCGGCGCAAAATCCGGTTCCGAACATCTGGTTTCCCCTGCTGACGGCGGCCACCTATCTAGGCCCAGCGCTCGCCGCTCGCGACGAGGCTGTGCGCTACGCCCTCGAGCGAACCCCCACCGCCCTCGGCAAGCCCATCGCTACCCTGCCCAAGATCCAGCGCCAGGTCGGCGAGATCGACGTCGCCCTCATCGCAGCCAGGACCGTCCTGCTCGATACGGCAGGGCGCTGGGACGGCGATCCCAAACAGGCGACCGCCTTCCTTCCGCTCGCGGCCGCCGCCAAACACCTCGCGGTCGAGACAGCGCTTGAGGTGACCGACCAAGCGCTGCGTCTGGTGGGGGCCGCCGCTATGGGTCGGCAGCTACCCTTAGAACGTCACTTCCGCGACGTTCGCGCCGGGCTGATGCACCCACCCTCGGGGGATGCCGCGCTGGAGATGGTAGGTCGAGGAGCACTTGGGCTTTGAACTGTATCTAGGCAAGGACCCAGCCTCAGCTACCAGCCACTAGAACCGAGAAGCTCCCCACCACTACCAGGGTGAAGACTGTCGACCGAACCAGGGGGTCCCACCGAGTTGGCGCAACTGAGAACTCGACCCAGAAGAGATGTGGAAGAACGAGTCGGGGGGCGTACCGGGAACAACTACGACTTCGATATTCCTGGGTCGACAGTCGGCTACTCCACCTTGATCTGGAGTGTCAGGAGGAACTCGAGCAGGGCCGACATGTGCGCTACGTTCGAACGATGTAATACCGGAGTGCGCGGAACAGTACGAGGGCTTCCGCACTTTCCCTCAGGAGGTTACGAAACCGCTGCTAGGCACCCTTGACCTTATAATGATTAGGAAATCGAGTTATGTACGTACGCTGGCGCCATGTTCAGGACTTTCTACTCGGCGGGTTTGCTACCTACGGAGCACTCTGGCTGGCTGTCGAGTCAATCAGCGCTTTCTTCGTATCTCTGAAGCCGGGGGGATTGGCCGGATATAGTGCTCTCTTGTCCTTGGCTGCCATTGGGGGACTTTTGCGTGCTTGGCCGAAAAAATGGGTTGAGTTCCCAATTCCGGCATCGGACTCGCCGTTCGAAATCCGGTTCAGTAACATTTTCGGGTCGTAACGTGAGATTATCTCTGCCCCCCCAAGGGGGGAGGCCCGTCCTGGTGCATCCTGCACCAGGTGAGAAATAGAAACAGACCTCCAATAGCAAGTCTAGCCTGCGTCAATCATGAGTGCCCCAGCTACGGCCAAGCGGGCCAAGGCAACCTCAAGCAAGGACGGGTTCGCTGGACCCGTAAGGTCTACGGACCAGACCAGATCCGTTACTTACGCTGCCGAACTTGCCAGAGCGAGTTCAGCGAACGTAAGAACACCCCATAAGGACGGACAAGACCCATAGAGTCTGTCCTTGGGGCTTCGTTGGACCCGTAGAGTCCGTCTTTGACCGTTTTCGCTTCGGGTGTGGAACAGCAAGATCAGCGAGAGCAAAGCCATCACTATTGCTGATCCAGCGAATCCGTCCTTGAGTCTATGAGAGACGTTCCCCAGCGATGGCTGCAGGGCTGATCCAGGCATGAGGCCTGTGGGATTGTCATCGAAACTGCCCCGGAGAGCTGGGCATACACAAACCGATGTACCACCCCAAAGGTCGCTTCCGTCCAAGTCCCTAGGGGACGCAGGTGCTCATCCTCACGGCCTTTCCCCGAATTCCGAACGGGACACGCCGGATTGGCGGATGATCGACATCAGCGTGCCGGTCCGCAGCTCTCGGTGATCCGGCACCGGAACGGTAATCGTGCCGTCGGCATCGGTCTTCTGCATCGCGATGTGGCTGCCGCGCCGCCTGACCTCGACGAAACCGTTGGCGGCGAGGATGCGGCAGACCTCGCGGCCGGACAAGACGCGAAGTCTAGCCAATTGCGACCTCAATCTGGGTCACATAGACTTCGCCGCGCAGGCGTCGGTCGACTTCGTCGGCGGGCGCGGTCTCGAAAAACAGGGTGAGGGCTTCGGCAAGGTTGTCGCGCGCCTCGACGACAGTCTCGCCCTGGCTCGCGATATCCACCTCAGGGCAGAGTGCCACATAGCCATCGCCGTCACGTTCGACGATCGCGGTCAAGCGTCTGTTCATACTACGTCTCCCGTTCCAAGACTGTCTGGCCCCGGCATTCCGGTGGCCTCATGCGATGAATCGTCCGTAAAGACTCTTACCAGTAATGTCCCGGCTTCTCCTGTACAAAGTCACGACCCGAACTTAGGCTGATCTAGTAGGTCACGAAATAAATTGACGCGCCTGTCTCTCCGACTCGTTGGATCTGTGCCACCATATACCAGTTCTGCTTCCGGAATTCCAGCGGACAGGTCCCCACTTGCTTTAGCCTTCAAGCGGTATGCTTTGGGTCAACTGTTCCGCCACTGGTCTTACGCCATCGAACCATTCCCGGAAGTAAGCACGCTCGTCCGGGCGGTAATACTCCATGAACGCTGGTCGTCCGATATCAGGTCATATTGGCGACAAGCGAGGCTCCTCCGAAACTCCGTCGCTGAGAACAGCACCTCCGGCTGCCGCGCCGAGAAGGTCAGCCCCCTCTCGCCCTGCCCGTTGCGGTAGAACAACTCCCGCCTGCTATGGGAGGTGCGGAGAACAAGCCAATTCACATATAGAACAATAACAGCCGTTATCCTAACGTTAGCACTGTGATGTCGATGGCAGGATGGGGATTCAGATGAACGACTCCTTCCGGGGCGCTGGCGTCACTGGGACGCGGGGTGAGAAAAATCGTATGGATCGCTGGAACAAAGCCTTGACATCCGATGTGTTTCTGACGCGCTTATCAGCGTCTAGCTATAGCCTAGCCCATTTGCCGCGCCCGACGGGCCGCGGCGCTCCAACACTCCCGACCGGCCGCACCGTGCGGTCGGACCATGGCGACGCCGTGGCCCCGAATCCTCCTGGGCGCTCCGGACTCCTCGGTCACGACGCTGAAGCGCGACGAACTGATCTACGAGGGGCGCGGCAAAGAGATAGAGAAGCTGGTCATGGCCGTCCGGGAATTGCAGAACTCGCTTCAGGAAGGCGGGTCGGAATGAATGCGGTCCCCGCCGACCTGTCGCGAACCGCAGCGCAACGGCAAGCGTTGACAACCCGTCTGACCCACTCGCCCCCCGCTCGCATCGAATCCGGGACTGCGGCTTTCCCGCATGCTCCGCGATACTGATCTCGAAACGTTTGTCGAGCTCGTTCGACGTGCCGAGCGCGACGCCGCGAGGCCGCCCTGGTCGACTCGGTTCGCTACATGATGCACGTTTCCTGGTTCGACCTCAGGCAATTGCTGTACGCCCTCCACCGGAGATACTCAGTCACTAGCGGTGTGTCGATCTTGAGCCATCTCACGTTCAGTACCCGCGACTTCTGGACCGAAGTCGCATTCGCCGACCGGAAAGGGCTCACCAAGCGAAAGTGGCGCCCGCCTTCCGGCCGACAGCACGATTCCTGATTGGCTCTTCACTCAACTCTCCAACCACTATGCTGAGGCCGAATCGGACCGCGACCTCCCAGAATCGCGGCAGACGTCATGCAGCGCTGATCACGCCGCCCGCGAAGCGCCCACCACCAAGGAGGTATTGGTGTTGGTTCCGCGGGCTTTGGGAACGGGGATCAAGCACTTCGGTATTACCCACGGGTACCGTCGGGAGAGACGACCGGATCTCAAGCAGTACAACCGGACTCTTCGGATCCCGGTGGACCTTATGGTCAGCAGTGACTAAGGCGGCCTCGCCTTCTTCGACGCTGCCCGTGGCAACGAGAGGGATAAGGACCGCTCTACCGGGCTCATCCGGCGCTATCAGGAACTCGTGAATGTCGAGGCGCCGGACTGATGACACCCTGATACTTGGCACGCCCATTCCATATAGGATTGCGTCCAGCCACTCAATCCTCTCGAGGTTCTCAGATAGGCTTGGCCTCGCTAACTTACAGCCTCTGAAGCTTCACCCTGATTACCTCGTGTCCTACACCCTTCTCCAGAATCAGCCTCGCCCGTTCCCGGGTCGGCAATATGTTCTCGCGCAAGTTGATTAGGTTGATCCCGCGCCACAGTTCGCGCGCCTGGCTGCGGGCCCCCTCATCGGAGAGACTGCCGAAGCGGCGGAAGTACGAGGCGCTGTCCTGGAACACGGTGTCGCGGAGGGTGAGGAAGCGCTCGACATACCAGCGCTCGAGCTCCACCTCATCTGCGTCCAGGTAGATGGAGAAGTCGATAAAGTCCGAGATGAAGGTGGTGGGCACCCGGCCCGGCACTCCGTCGCCGGTCTGGAGGATGTTGAGACCCTCCAGAATGACGATGTCGGGCCGGCGCACGGTCCGGGTCCGGCTGGGCACGATGTCATAGGAGAGGTGGGAGTAGACGGGTGCGGTCACCTCCTCCTCACCAGCCTTTAAGTCGAGGACGAACCGCAGCAGCTTCCGCTGATCGTAGCTCTCGGGGAAGCCCTTGCGATTCATCAGCGAGCGGGTCTCGAGGGTCCGGTTGGGAAAGAGGAAGCCGTCGGTGGTGATAAGTTCTACCCGCGGGTGGTTCGGCCAGCGGGCCAGCAACTCGCGCAGCACCCTGGCGGTGGTGCTCTTGCCCGCCGCCACGCTGCCAGCGATGCCGATGACGTAGGGCACCACCTTCGAAGCGGGCTTGCCGAGGAAGGTGTCGGTGGCATGATGCAGGTCCTGGGTGGCGGCCACGTAGAGGTTCAGGAGCCGCGAGAGCGGGAGATAGATCGCCTCGACCTCGGCCAGCGAGACCTTGTCGTTGAGGCTGCGGAGCGCCTCGAGATCGGCCTCGGTAAGGGTCAGAGGGGTCGCGGCCCGCAGGCGCTGCCACTCCGCCCTATCGAAGAGCAGGTAGCGGGAGGGTTCGGACCTACCGACCCGGGCCATCATCACTCTCCGTACGGCACCCAGACATTCTTCACCTGGGTAGCACGGCGCAGGTACTCGTGCCCCTGCCCCTGCTCAGCGTCGAACCAGTCGCGCCGCTTCCCACCGTTGACCCAGGTGGCCTTGAGGTTACCGGTCGACTCGCGTTCGACCGCCGCGCTGCCCGCTGCCGAGCCGACGTACCAGAGAGTGGCAACCCCGTCGTGCCGGGCCAGCACCGTGGCCAATTCGTCGCGGTCGCCGGTGAGAATGTTGATGACTCCCCCCGGCAGGTCGCTGGTATCCAGCACCTGGTAGAGGTCGGTGGCGGCGAACGGCCAGCGGGGTGAGGGGACTGCCACCACCCGATTGCCCAGCGCCACCAGCGGAATCACCAGCGAGACGAACGCGAGCAGCGGTGCCTCATCCGGGCAGGCCACCGCAGCAACCCCCCACGGTTCGGGGATCGCCAGGGTGACGTTGCGGATCGGGGTCGCGTGCACCTGCCCGTCGTACTTGTCGGCGAGGGCGGCGTAGTGGAAGAGGCGTTCGACAGCGGCCGCGAACTCCCGACCAGCCTGCTGCTTCCCGGCCCCTGAGAGAGCCGAGAGGCACCGCTCGAACTCGGTCTCCCGGGCAACCAAATTCTCAGCCAGGTAGTAGAGGACCTGGGCTCGGTTGTGGGCAGTGGTCCGGCTCCAACCGGAGGCCTTGGCGGCGGCCTCGACGGCGTTGCGAACATCCTTGCGGTTGCCCAGTGCGGCCTCCCCAAGGTGACCGCCGTCTGCGCCGAGTACCGGATAGCTGTAGCCACCGTCGGGCCGCAGCTGCCTGCCGCCGATATACAGCTTGGGGGTGCGGTCGACCCCCGCAGCCCCGTCCGAACCGGCAACCCCTGGGCCGGGCGGTGCGACCGAGGCCAGCTCCCCACCATCGTAGCTGGGGAGGCTCTTCTCCCAAAGCGGCTCGAGGTATTCGAACATACCCTCGAGGCCACCTTCGCGACCGAAGCCGCTCTCGCGGTAGCCGCCGAACCCGGAGGCGGCGTCGAATAGATTGGTCGAATTGACCCACACCACGCCGGCCTTGAGCTTGAGAGCGACATCCAGGGCCAGGTTCACACTCTCCGTCCAGACGCTGGCGGCCAGCCCATAGCGGGTATGGTTGGCCAGCGCCACCGCCTCGTCAGGGGTGCGGAAGCTCAGCGCCACGATGACAGGGCCAAAGATCTCCACCTGAGCGATGGTCGACGAGGGGGACAGGTCGGTGAAGAGGGTAGGCGGGTAGAAGTATCCTTCCTCCGGGACCGCCCACGAGGGTTGGTGACAGGTCGCGCCCTCGGAGATCCCCTGCTCGACCAGGCTGCGGATCTTCTCGAGCTGCACGGGCGCCACGATGGCGCCTAAATCGACGGCCTTGTCCAGCGGCGGCCCCACCCGAAGCACCTCCATACGGGCCCGGACCCGGTCCATCATTGCCTCGTAAACGCTCTCCTGGACCAGGAGCCTGCTCCCGGCGCAGCAGACCTGCCCCTGATTGAACCAGATCGCGTCGACCACCCCCTCGACCGCACCGTCGAGGTCGGCGTCGTCGAAGACCACGAAGGGGGATTTCCCGCCCAGCTCGAGGCTGAGCCTCTTGCCGCTACCGGCGCTGGCCCTGCGAATCAGCCGCCCGACCTCGGTCGAGCCGGTGAAGGCCAACTTGTCTACGCCGGGGTGCTCCACCAGGAGCGCTCCCGTCTCCCCGTCCCCGGTGACGATATTCACCACCCCGGGGGGCAGACCCACCTCGAGGGTCAGCTCAGCAAAGAGCAGGGCCGTGAGCGGCGTGAACTCGGCCGGCTTGAGCACCACGGTGTTGCCCGCTGCCAGGGCCGGAGCGATCTTCCAGGCCAGCATCAGCAGCGGGAAGTTCCAGGGGATGATCTGCCCACACACGCCCACGGGCCCGTAGCCCTCGAAGCTGCTATCCATGAGCTGCGCCCAGCCGGCGTGGTGGTAGAAGTGGCGGGCCACCAGTGGGATGTCGATATCGCGTGTCTCGCGAATCGGCTTACCGTTATCCAGCGATTCGAGCACCGCCAGCAGCCGGCTGTGCTTCTGCACATGACGGGCGACAGCGTAGAGATAGCGGGCGCGCTGATGTGGCGTCAGCGCAGCCCAATCGGGCTGCGCCTCCCGGGCCGCCCTGACCGCTCGGTCGACATCCCGCTCTCCCCCCTGGGCCACCCGCGCCAGCGGAGTGCCGTCGGCGGGGTTCACGGTCTCGAACGAGGCGCTGTCGGCGGACTCGACGAAGTGGCCGCCGATGAAGTGGGCGAAGGCCCGCTGGTGGCGGTCGAGCCAGGCGAGGGCCGGCGCAGGGTCCTCCGGTGCCGGGCCGTACTCCATGCTCTCAAAGAGCTCCCTTACAGTCATGCCCCTCCCCGCCAATCCTCCCTGATAAGGCTATAGACCACCCGCTCCTGAGCGCTGCCGGGCTGGGCCAGGACTTCCCCCTCCCGGAAGCCGAGCCGAGTGGGAACCGCCCTGCTGCGCGCGTTGTCCGGGTGGCAACGGATCTCGACCCGGCGGAGCCCATACTCGCCAAAGAGTAGCTGGCAGGTCGCCGCCACCGACCGCACCATGATACCCCGCCCCTCGAAACCGGAGCCGAGCCAGTAGCCGACCTCGGTCGCACCCACGACCCTGTCGAGGTAGTGCAGGCCGATCCCGCCCGCCAACTCGCCTCCCAACCAGATACCCGCCTGGAAACCGTCGCCCCGGGCAAACTGCTCGAGTCCGCGCTCGATAAAGTCACTCTGGCTCTCCAGACTCGCCTCCCAGGCCCACGGCAGCCAGCGGCCGAGGCGTTCGCGATTGGCCAGGACCAAGCGGTAGAGCGGATCGGCGTGGTGGCGCTCCAGCAGGGCAATTCGCAGTTCGGTGTCGACGTCGAAGGCGAACAACGGCTCACCCCAGCGGGTGGCGGAAGGCCGCCGAGTAGCGCCCCGTGACGTAGTGCTCGAGCTGCCGCTCGATGTCGGCGAGCAGGCTCGAAGCGCCGAAGCGGAACAGTTCGGGCTCGAGCCAATCCCGCCCCAACTCCTCCTTGACGAGGACCAGCCAGTCGAGCGCCTGCTTGGCGCTGCGGATGCCGCCAGCCGGCTTGAAGCCGACTCGAACACCGGTCCGCGCCAGGTAGTCGCGGATGGCCCGGATCATTACCAGACTTACCTCCAAAGTGGCGTTGACCGACTCCTTGCCGGTCGAGGTCTTGATGAAGTCGGCACCCGCCTGCATCGCCACAACCGAGGCCTTATAGACGTTGCGGAGCGTGCCCAGTTCGCCGGTGGCCAAGATCGCCTTGAGGTGCGCGTCCCCGCAGGCCTCCCGGAGAGACCGCAGCTCCCGGTAGAGAGCGGACCAGTCGCCGGTAAGGACAAACCTGCGGCTGATCACGATGTCGATCTCGCGGGCTCCCGCTTCGACCGAGGCGGAGATCTCGGCCAGTCGCTGCCGATACGGCGAGAGGCCCGCCGGGAACCCGGCTGAGACCGCCGCGACCGGCACCCCCGACCCGCGGAGCGCCGCCACCGCCGGGGGTACCATCGCGTGGTAGACGCAGACCGCCGCCGTGGTGAGCCCGGCGTCGGCCATCCTCAGCGCCTTGAGAAGGTCGCTACGGACCGGCTGTCTAGCCTTCGCCGCCAGCCGGCGGACGTTGCCGGCCGTATCGTCGCCGGCAAGGGTGGTGAGATCGATCAGGGTGATCGCCCTGAGGAGCCACGCCGCCTGGTGTGCCTTCTTCACGCTCCGGCGGGTGGTGAGGGTGGTGACGCGCCGCTCTACCGCACTCAGGTTCACCCGGGCGTTCTCGAACCATTCAGGCTCGAACGGGGTACCGGGGTTGCGGGCTTCGGAAGGCACCGGTTCTACAGAGCGTCGTTCCGCTACGGCCATGATTCAGCCTGCCCTTCGTGATGGCAACTCCTTTCCCAGTCTACATGCCCGCGTCCGAACCAGACCGACCGGCACCCTCCGCTAGTGGGCGCGCTATGATGGCGCCCGGTTGCAGTCTCGCCGCGAACGAGCGCCGAGGCGCGCGGACCCGGCAAGGAGGTCCTATGCATCTCGCCCGCTTCCCACGGCGACGCTACACCCCCTACCTCACCCCGATCGAACGGCTCGATCACCTCTCCTCCTATCTCGGGGGGGCCAATCTCTATGTGAAGCGCGACGATCTCTTGGGGCTCGCCGGCGGCGGCAATAAGACCCGCAAGCTCGAGTTCCTAGTGGCCGACGCCCTGGATCAGGGCGCAGACACGCTGATCACGAATGGAGCGGTGCAGTCGAATCACTGTCGACTGACGCTGGCAGCCGCCGTGAAAGAGGGGCTTCGTTGCCGCCTCGTGCTCGAGAAGCGGGTGCCGGGCAGTTACGATCCCTCAGCCAGCGGCAACTACTTCCTGCTCAAGTTGCTGGGGGTCGAGAAGATCACCGTGACTGAGGCTGGCGCCGACCTGAACGCAATTATGGAGGAGATCGCGGCTGAACTAGCTGCGGAAGGTCGCCAAGGCTACATCATTCCTGGGGGAGGATCCAACCCGCTCGGTGCGCTCGGTTATATCGCCTGTGCTGAGGAGACCTTGCAGCAGACCTTCGATCTGGGGCTGGCCGTCGACCGCATCGTCACCACGAGTGGCAGTGGTGGCACCCACGCTGGGCTCGTGGCCGGCTTGCACGGCAACAGCGCGGGGATCGAGGTCACCGGGATCAGTGTGAGGGCAGCCAAGGGACCCCAAGAGGAGAAGATCCACCAACTCGCTGCCGCCACCGCAGAGCTGGCGGGGGTTACCACCCCCCTCCCCCGTGACCGGATAGTCGTGACCGACGACTACGTCGGTCCGGGCTACGGCCTGCCCACCGAGGGAATGATCGAGGCGGCGAGGCTGTTCGCTCGGCTCGAGGGTATCCTGCTCGACCCGGTCTATACCGGCAAGACCGCCGCCGGACTGATCGACCTGGTCCGCAAGGGAGAGATCGGCCCGGACGAGATGGTGCTGTTCGTACACACGGGCGGCTCCCCGGCGCTGTACGCCTCTCAGGAGACCCTGCTGGACTGATCGGCACGGATGGCTCCGGGCATGTCCAGGGGCTCTGGCCCTGCCCCTCCGAAACCGGGCTTCATAGCCAAGAACGCCTCGACCCGAATGCGGGCAGTGGTTCCGAAAGGACAGGCTCACCCCTCAAGCCATGGCCGCTTCGCTACGAACTCTGCGGCCTTCGTGGGAAGCCGCGCCCGCCCCATAGCGCTTCAGACCGAGCCCCCTGGTGTAAGAAAATCAGGGCAATCACCCGCCCCTGCCCGACACTATCCCGGTCGAAACCTCCTGCCAACAGAATCTGGCTGGCCTGCCACTCAACAACCGGCCTCGCCGAGGGCGGTCGTGGTCGCCTCCCAGTGGCCCATCGCCTCGAGCAGCGCCTCCTCCACCCCGGTATATTCACGACCGAGTTCGGCAATCTGATCGGGGTCGAGCAGGTCGGGCTGGGCCAGCGTTCTGTTCAACTCACCCAGGCGAACCTCAAGCCCGGTGATCCTCTGCTCCAGCGCCTCCAGGTCACGCTCAAGCCTCCACCTCGAGGGACCGGTGCGGGTGCGAGTTACAGACCCGGGCCGCACCCTCGCCCCGCCCGGGGGGGGTGCGGCCCGGGCCGAGCACTTGCGCTGGTAGAAGGCCCAGTCCCCCTCGAAAGCGGTGAAGGTCCCACCACGAACCTCCCAGATCGTGGTGCTCACCCGCTCGATGAAGCGGCGATCGTGCGACACGAGAAGGAGGGTCCCTTCGAAATCGAGGAGGGCGGCCTCCAGCGCCTCGATCATCTCCAGGTCGAGGTGATTTGTCGGCTCATCCAAGACGAGGAAGTTCGCCCCCCTAAGGGTGAGCTTGAGGAGGGCCAGCCTGGCACGCTCCCCGCCCGAGAGGTCGGCGACCCGCTTGTACTGCGCTTCATAGGGGAACAGGAAGCGACCGAGGAGGTTGTGCGCCTCAACGTCGCCGACGAGACGGATCAGCTCCTCAATAAGGGTGGCGGCGGGATCCACCTCGCTGAGCCCCTGATCGTAGTAGCCGACCCGAACCCGGGCACCGAAGCGCACCTGGCCTCGCGGATCGTCGCTCGGCAGTTCGCCGAGGAGCAGCCGCAGGAAGGTGGTCTTCCCTGCACCGTTCGGACCGACGAGGGCGATCCTCTCCCCCTGTCGCACCGCGAGGTTCACATCTGCAAAGAGCGGCTCGGGGAAGCCCTTACTCAGATGCTCAGCCTGCACGACGAACGCTCCGCTGGGACCGCTCGGAAAGCGGAAGCGGGTCTTTCGCTCGTCCCCCTCGGGAGCGTCGATCATAGCTGCTTCATAGCGCTCCAGTCGTCGCTCCATGGCCTTCGCCCTCCGGTGGAGCTTTGCATTCTGCCGAGCCCAGCGCTTCAGCTGCTCTGTCGCAGCGGAGAGGCGTGCCTGCTCCCGCTCCTGGTTCGCCCTCGTCACCCCCTCGATCCGCCTCTGTTCGAGCTGGGCCTCACGGTAGGTGGTCGGATTTCCGTCGGCCACCCGGAGAACGCCCCGGGCGATCTCGGCAGTCCGGTCGCAGGCACGATCGAGGAAGGCGCGATCGTGGGAGACGATGAGGGCGGCACCCGGGTAGCGTGCCAGGTGCCCCTCCAACCAGCCCCTCATCTCAATATCGAGGTGATTGGTCGGCTCGTCGAGGAGGAGGAGATCGGGCTGGCGCATGAGCAGACAGGCCAGGCCGAGTCGGGTCTGCTCCCCGCCCGAGAGGCGGGCAACAGGCTCCAGCTCCCTCCCCTGGAAGCCGAGTGCGCGGAAGACGGCGTCCCTGCGCGAGCGGCGCTCGTAGCCCCCGCGCCGCTCGAAGCGGGCGTGGAGCCCCTCCCACACCCCGTAGCGCTCGGGATCGTCAAGGCCGGCGGTCTCGAGTTCGCTGAGCCTCCGCTCGAGTCGGGCCAACTCGGCGAACGCCCTCGCGGCCAACTCCTCGAGGGTGACCTCCGGGGCGAGGGCGGGATCTTGCTCGAGCAGACTGATGAGGGTGTCATCGCGGGCGAAGACGGTGCCGCCATCGCTCTCCTCTACACCCGCGAGCAGCCTTAGGATGGTGGTCTTGCCAGCGCCGTTGCGCCCGATGAGGGCGGTGCGACTCTCGCTCCTGAGTTCCAGTGTCGCAGCGTCGAGCACAGTCTGACCGCCGTAGAATTTGTCGACATCTTTGAGGGCAGCGAGAAGCATGACCTCACCATCGTTGCGAGGCGGCAAGGGTTTGTCAAACGCCTGATCCTGTGAGAACCGTCCGGTGCGACCAAGTCCCGCCCGAGAGGGAGGGGGTTGGAGCGCCCCCTTTTAGTCCTCAGGCGTAACGGATGTTAGCCTCACCCTCCATATCGAACGCTTGGACAAAACTGTTGTTGGCCAGCAGCTCGATCTGATCGCCGGTGCGCACCTCGGCGTGGGGATCGATCCTGGCAACGACGGTCTGGTCGCCACCCACGCTGGCGATGATATGCGTCTCGGCACCGAGCGGCTCCACAACCTCGACGGAAGCCTTGATGACGTTGTCCCGCTCAGGAATGGTCGTATAGCCCTTGAGGCCGAGGTTTTCTGGCCGGACCCCGACGAACACCTTCTTGCCGTTATAGGCCTGGAGTTTCTGGGAGAGTTCCGCGTCGGGCTCGATGTCGAAGTAGGGGCTCCGAAGGCGGTCTCCCTGAACGTCACCGACCATAAAGTTCATGGCGGGTGACCCGATGAAGCCAGCGACGAACCTATTGACAGGCTTGTCGTAGAGGTTGATCGGCGAATCCACTTGCTGGATCACCCCATCTTTCATCACGACGATACGGGTACCCATGGTCATGGCCTCGACCTGGTCGTGGGTCACGTAGATGGTGGTCACGCCGAGGCGCTGGTGCAGTTTGCTGATCGAGGCCCGCATCTCCACCCTGAGCTTCGCGTCAAGATTCGATAGCGGCTCGTCCATCAGGAACACCTTGGGTTCGCGAACGATGGCCCGACCGAGGGCTACGCGCTGTCGCTGCCCGCCTGAGAGCTCACGGGGCCGACGCTCGAGCAGATGTTCGATCTGGAGGATCTCGGCCGCTTCGTGAACTCGCTTCTCGATCTCGGCTCGGGGAGTCTTGCGCAACCTGAGGCCGAACGACATGTTCTGATACACGTTCATGTGCGGATAGAGGGCGTAGTTCTGAAACACCATGGCGATGTCCCGGTCTTTCGGCGGTACGTCATTCACTACACGGTCAGCGATCCTTAGGGTACCTTCGCTAACCTCCTCTAAGCCTGCTACCATGCGCAGGGTGGTGGTCTTGCCGCAACCCGACGGTCCGACAAAGACCATGAACTCCTCATCTTCGATGTGGAGGTTGAAGTCTTTTACCGCGGTCACACTGCCAAAATGCTTGTATACGCTCTCTAAGATTACCTCGGCCACTTAAAACTCTCCTCCTAATACCGACTCGAGTTCAGGAACATTCAGAAAGCTGACTGAGTGTAGCATGGCCCTGCGAACGGCGACAAAGGTCTTCGTTCCGGGGAGAGTTGTGGGGTATTGAGAACCGAAGCCTTAGGACGCGTCTAATACGGCCCAATATCGGTCCTGAAAACCGAAGGGATTCTCGCCAACTCCAGGGCGGATTCGGAGGGACCAATCCCTCTGCACACCCTGTAGTTTGCTATGGGGCTTCGGGTGCCCGGCGTGGCTCGGGTGCATCCAGGCTCGAGACACCCGGTCTGCATAGCGCTCGCACCCAACCTGCTCGCCAATCTCGATGCCGGTGCCGGTTTGGGGCTGAGGTGCCTCGACTCCTCCCTTAGGATGATGACAATAGTCAAATTGGTTGATGACAATAGTCTGGTGACAACCCACTCTTGGTGCTCCTACACTTGACTCTATCGAGGGGCCTAGCCCCAATACCGGGAGGCAGAGACCATGGCTGAGAGAGACGTCACCCAGCCAAGATTCCAGGAAGTAGTTGAAAGAGGGGCATGAGCATGGAACTTTCGGATGCTCTGGCGTTGCAGGTGGCGTCACTGCGAAAGGTGTACGGCGACGTGGTGGCGGTGGACGAGGTGAGCTTCGAGGTCGAGCGAGGGAGTATCTTCAGCATCATCGGCCCTAACGGCGCCGGCAAGACCACTACCATCGAGTGCATCGAAGGGCTGCGCCAACCGGATGGCGGCTCGATTCTCGTCGCCGGACTGGATCCCATAGCCGACCGCGCCAAGTTCGTCCACAAGATAGGCGTGCAGTTACAGGAAGTCGGAATTCCCCCGCGCATGAAGGCGCGGGAGGCACTACACCTGTTCGCCGCGCTCTACCGGACCTCCATCTCCTTGTCGGAACTGAGCGACGAGTTGGGGCTTGATGGCATCCTTGCCAAACCGTATGGCTCGCTCTCGGGCGGCCAGAAGCGGCGGGTCAACATCGCGCTCGCTCTGGTGGGTGACCCCGAGATCCTGTTCCTGGACGAACCCACCGCCGGCCTCGACCCAGAGTACCGCTTCCGATTCTGGGAGTACCTCAGGCGGCAAAACGCCCGGGGCATGACAATAGTGGCGACCACGCACTACCTGGAGGAGGCGCGCGAATACTGCGACGCGGTCCTGCTGATCAACGAGGGCAGGGTGGTGACCTCTGGACCGCCCGAGCGCCTGATTGCGGAGTCAGGGCTAGCGACGCGCGCCGTCTTGCCCCGGGCAGCACTCGGGACCGTCGGAGCGGACTCCCTGATGGGATTGCCAGGCGTTGCCCAAGTCCGCAGCACGGAGACGGCCTTCTGCCTGTATGGAGATGGCAACGTTGCGGGCAACGTCGCCGACTACCTGAGCGAGAGAGGGGTTACGCCCGGCATAATTGAGGCGCGGCCTGCCAACCTGGACGACATCTTCTTTCTTGCCCTCGGGAATGAAGACCCGCGAGGAGGAGAGGAATGAACGCCAAGGCAATTCGCCGGCTGATCCATACCGAACTGCTCTTGACCCTGCGTGAGCCTGCCGCCATGTTCATGGCGGTGATACTGCCTCTGGCAATCTTCCTCGCCTTGGGATTCTCGGTCGGCGACGCCGAGATTCCGGTGAACCGGGAGACGGGCATCGTGGAGATGTTCCACGTAAGGGATGTCCTGCTCGCAGGCAACATCGCCTGGGTGGCCGCGATCTTCGGCCTCATCTCGTTACCACAGACGCTGGTGGAGTTTCGCCAATACGGGGTATTCCGACGTTACCGGGTTACGCCCATGCCCTCTTACCTGCTCATCATCGCGCCGCTGGTGGTGGGTGCGGCGGTCATCCTACTGTCTCTGGCTCTCATGATCGTCGTGGGCTGGCTGGTATTCGACATCCGCTTCGCGGGCAACGCGGCGGCGGTGACGCTGGCGATATTGGTCTCGTATCTGGCCTTTGCCGCTCTGGGAGCGGCTATCACCACCCGAATCCGCAACGTTCGAACCGGGTTGGGATTGGGGCTTGCGCTGTTCGCGCCCATGTTCGTGCTGAGCGGGGCGTTCGGTCCCAGGGAGACATTCCCCGCCGCGCTCCGGGTGGTGGGCGACTGGCTACCGCTGACCCACTCCTATGACCTGCTCACCTTCCTCTGGCTGGGCGCAACCTGGGGGGTGGAAACGACTATCGGCACGCCCATCTGGGTCTCCTTTGCCTACCTCGGAGCGATAGCGGCGGTCTGCGTCGCCGCCAGCGGGTGGCTGTTCCGGTGGGACTAAGCTGACGCAGACCGATGAGCCCATACCGAGTTCGTTGCATGCTACTCTGCCAGTTCTGATGTCGATCTGGGGCGAGCGGCGCAACAGGATTAGTGACACCAAAATGCTTGACCGGCTCCCGCGGGAACTCAAGATCGGCGAGGAGCCATTTCGTGGCGCTGGACCGGTGCTAAAGTTGCTCGATTACTGGCGCTGGTCGGGTTCTAACCTCATGGATAACACGACCCGCGGGATGCTGGCAGAATTCCTTGTGGCGACGGCGCTCGGCCTGCATGAAACTCCACGGATTGTTGAGTGGGAGAGCTACGATCTGCAAACACCATGCGGGACCACGGTTGAGGTCAAGAGTGCAGCGGCCATTCAATCGTGGAAACAGCGCGGACCGAGCCCGATTGAGTTCGATATTGCGCCGAAATGGAGATGGGACGAAGAGACAGGGCAGTACAGCGATCAGGCTCGTCGATGGGCCGATCTCTATGTGTTCTGTGTTCTATGCGGTGCTGACCCGCTCAACGTGGATAAGTGGGAGTTCTACATCCTCCAGAGTGCCGTGCTCAACGACGCGTGCCCGAAACAACAGCGTATTCGACTGAATCCGTTGCGCAAACTCTCGCCACGGCCGCTCCTGTGCTGCTACCGCGATCTAAAGCGCGCCATTGAGGAAGTTTCCGATACCTCACGGTAGTCCTCAGGATCCAATAATGCGACCTTACGTTAGCGGATCCTCCTCGAACCCAGAGGCCTCGGTCCACTTCTGAACCCGTTTCAAGGTCGGCCTGCCGAGGTAGAGTACCGCACCCTCACCCTTCTGGTTAGTCTTGCTCTTGCGGACGGTCACGGTATCGGTCCGAAACCTCGACCTCGAGGGCAGCCAGCCCAGAGACTCTCAGGAAGGCGTCTGAGGCCATCGCAATCAGAGCAGCCAGCCACAGAACACCTCCCCCCACGGCCAAGGTGGCCGCAGCGTCGCTCTGAGCCCAGCCTACGCCCGCCTAGCCCACTTCTCGTAGCAGTTCACCTCACCCAGTCCGCCGACAGCACCTCCGCCTGTTCAAGTACCGTTCGAGTCGCCCGCTCCTGTTTGTCCGGCGGATAGCCGTATCTCCGGAGGATTCGTCTGACCAGTCGCCGGAGATTTGCCCGCACGTTCTCCCGCAGAGTCCAGTCGATGGTGACATTGTGACGGATGGTCTTGACCAGTTCGCGAGCAATGGTGCGGAGGGTATCGTCACCGAGCACCTTGACGGCACTGTCATTGGTCTCCAGGGCATCGTAGAAGGCGAGTTCTTCTTCTGATAGTCCGAGCTCTTCGCCACGAGCATTCGCCTCTCGCATTTCCTGGGCGAGTTCGATCAACTCTTCGATCACCTGGGCGGTCTCGACGGTGCGGTTCTGATAGCGATGGAGGGTCCGCTCCAGCATCTCGGCGAAGGAGCGGGCTTGAACGACATTCTTACGGTGGCGAGTGGCCAGTTCGCCCCTGAGCAGCTTCTGCAGCAGTTCGACAGCGAGGTTGCGCTGGGGCATATCCCGCACCTCGGCAAGGAACTCGTCGGAGAGGACCGAGATGTCGGGCTTCGTCAGGCCGGCGGCGGTGAAGATGTCCTCCGACGCCACTGCCCGCGAGATGATCCGGCGTACGGCGTGATCTAGTACCGCTCCAGGTCGCAGATCGACCGGAGCGCGCTTGGCCAGCACCAACTGGACAGCTTGGAAGAAGGCCACATCGTCGCGGATACGCCTCGTGTCTTCATGGGGGACGGCTAGTGTGAAGGCTTGGGAGAGTTCGCGCACCGCCTGTAGGCAGCGGTCCTTGCCTTCCTCCTGAGCCAGGATGTGCTCCTGCGCGACCGGCAGCAGGTCCCGCCTCTCCGCCGGTGTTCCGGTTACCCACTTCGACCAGTCGAAGCCGTGGAACAGGTCGCAGCAGATCTCGTACTTCTCCAGCATCACTGCCACCGCCTCCGTCTGATCGAGCACGGCCTGTCCGCTGCCGCCGCTTGCGGTGTAGGTAGCCAGCGCGCGCTTGAGGTCTTGGGCGAGGCCCAAGTAATCGACGACGAGACCGCCCGGCTTGTCCCTGAACACCCGATTGACTCGGGCGATCGCCTGCATCAGCCCATGGCCCTTCATCGGCTTGTCGACATACATGGTGTGCAAGCTCGGTGCATCGAAGCCGGTTAGCCACATGTCGCGCACCAGCACCATGCGTAGCGGGTCAGAGGCATCACCTTCCCGACCGGCAGAAAGGCGGAACCGTTTGGCCAGCGCTTCCCGGCGAGGCTTGTTGCGGATATGCGGTTGCCACTCTGGCGGGTCGGTGGCGGAGCCGGTCATCACCACCTTGAGGCTCCCCTTGCTGTCATCCTCACTGTGCCAGTCTGGGCGTAGCCGCACCAACTCGCGGTAGAGGTCGATACAGATCCGCCGGCTCATGCAGACTACCAGTGCCTTGCCAGCCATGACCTCGATCCGTTGCTCGAAATGGGTGACGATGTCCGCGGCAACGAGCTTGAGCCTTCTCTCGGACCCGACAACGGCCTCCTGCCGTGCCCACTTGGTCTTGAACCTCTCCTTGTGTGCGACCTCTTCCCCTTCGGTCACCTCTTCGAAATCGGGGTCGATCTTCGGTCGTTCGTCTTCGTTGAGGGAAAGCTTGGCCAGTCTGCTCTCGTAGTAGATCGGAACCGTCGCCCCGTCCTCGACCGCACGCTGGATGTCGTAGATGCTGATGTAGTCGCCGAAGACGGCCCGGGTATTGGCGTCTTCGACCTCGATCGGTGTGCCGGTGAAACCGATGAAGGAGGCATTGGGCAGGGCATCGCGCAGGTGGCGGGCGTAGCCGTCGATGAAGTCATACTGACTCCGATGCGCCTCGTCAGCGACGACCACGATGTTGCGGCGTTCGGAGAGAGTAGGATAGGTATCGCCCTTCTCCTCGGGGAAGAACTTCTGGATGGTGGTGAAGACCACGCCTCCAGCTTCGACGGAGAGCTTGTTGCGAAGATCCGCTCGACTCTCTGCCTGTACCGGAGGCTGGCGTAGGAGTTCCTGACAGCGGGAGAAGGTACCGAAGAGTTGGTCATCGAGGTCGTTGCGGTCGGTGAGCACCACCACGGTCGGGTTGGCCATCGCCGGCTCGCGGATGATGCGACCGGCATAGAAGGCCATGGTCAGACTCTTACCCGAGCCCTGGGTGTGCCAGACTACCCCGGTGCGACGGTCGCCCGGGGCGCCGCCCGATTTGCGGCCCGATGCAGAGAGGTCCAGTTCCTGCACCCCCTGTTGTGGCCCTGATGCACGCAGGGTCTCAGTAACCGCTGCCTCGACCGCATGGAATTGGTGGTAGCCCGCCAGCTTCTTGATCAGTGCACCGCTGCCATCGTCCTCGAAGACGATGAAGTCGCGGAGCAGCGCAAGGAAGCGACGCTTCTCGAACACGCCCTCCATCGTCACCTGGAGATCCGGAAGGAACGCCGGTGCCAACTCCTCGCCGCTGACCGCCCGCCAAGGCTTGAACCACTCCTTCCCGGCGGTAAGTGTCCCAACTCGCGCTTCAACCCCGTCGGAGATCACCAGGGCTGCGTTCATGGCAAAGAGTGTAGGCAGTTCGGCCTTATAGGCCTGGAGTTGTTGCCAGGCAGTCCAGATGGTGGCCTCTTCATCAGCCGGGTTCTTGAGTTCGATCACCCCGAGGGGTAGGCCATTGACGAACAGTACTATGTCGGGGCGATGCTCGTTTCTGTTCTCGGTGATGGTGAGTTGATTGACCGCGAGCCAATCGTTGTTGATGGGGTCGTCAAAGTCGATCACCCTCACTTGTGCGCCTCGAACCCCACCGTCAGCAGTGAGGTATTCGACTGTTACACCATCCACTATCATCCGGTGGAAGGCACGGTTGCGGGCCTCGAGGGTCGAGCCTTCCGGGTCAGTCAGCTTGCGGTAGGCGTCGTCCAAGGCTGCGGTGGGTAGGTTGGGGTTGAGCCGGGCCAAGGCACCCCGCACAACCGACGGCAGCACCACATCTGCGTAGCTCTCGCGCAGGGCATGCGGTCCCGGCGGCATGTCCGGGCCACCGATGACATTGTACCCCAGCTCCCGCAACCAATCGAGCGCGGACTCTTCCACGACGGACTCTGACAACAAGGACACGGAATCACTCCGCTCGCCGCAGCGATGGAAGGACTTCCAGTCGTGCCAGCCAACCGCCGAAATGGGCACACTCAGCGCGTATGCGATCAATGCCGATTCGGGCGGCCACCGCCACCCCGTGACGCACCTTGTTGTACCGGGGGCGGAGAAGATACTGCAAACGGGCCGACGGATGCGTGTCGGAGCCATCATTGATGTGCTCGGGGCTGCGGGCCGATTGCCGAACTGCTTCAAGTCGGCCAGCGAACACCTTCCACTTGGGCTCAGCCTTCACGAACCTTTCCGTCTCGGAAAACAGCAAAGACTCGAACTCGTAGGGCTGGATGTGCGGGAGAAACCGCTCCGGGCGACACCTGACCTTTTGGACAACCGCTGCATGGAATCCGGCTTCGACAGCCGTGGCCTGCTCTACAGGATCCGTCTGCCCGGCGGCTTCGGACCAGCCAGGAAAGTCCGAGGGCAGCGCATACAGATCGAAGAATGTCGTGACGTAGGTGTCCGACCGCTCTCGAAGGGTGTTCTGAAGGAAGCGCAGCACCCGTTGACCGTTGAGGGATCCGCCCCTCGAATGCCGGGATGTAGCAATAAGCCTCGGTTGGACGAACACATACCGGGGCGCCAAGGCTGGGGCGAGAATCTCCTTCACAAAAACCTCCTCAGTCTGACCCTCACAGACGACAACGACCTCCGTCATCGCCCGGGCCTGCCGCCGAATATGTTCATCTTCCACAAATCGCCCAGCACGTAGTCCTCCAACCAATCATGCAGGCGCTCGGAATCCAACCTCTCAAAGACGGACTCACCATGCTTGCGATCGACCACCACGATATCTTCAGGCTCAAACTCGCTGACGAGGTCCGCAGACTGCGTCGAAACGATGACCTGCCGCCCATCGCTCGCGTGTTGAAGCATCTCGGCCAGCAAGGTAAGCGCGTGGGGATGCAGACCCAATTCCGGTTCGTCAATGAGTATCAGTTGCGGCTGCAGTTGCGTAGGCTGGAGGAGCAGAGTCGCAAGGCTGATGAAGCGTAGGGTGCCATCCGAAAGCTGACGTGGGCCGAGCACTGTGTCTGGGTCGTCCGCCTCGAACCACTCCAGTTCCATGCGTTCGCCCGCGTCCCTGCGATAGACGAAATCCCCAAAGAACGGAGCCGCCAGCCGCACAGCTTCGACAATCTGTCGATAGTGATCCGGGTGGCGCTCGCGCAGGTGCCGCAGAAACGCTCCGAGATTGCCCGCGTCCGGCTTGAGTAAGAGATTGTCGCGCAACGCCTGCGCTTGGCGCACTGGCGCCATCGGGCTGGTGTCATGGAAGTGATACACGCGCCACGATGCGATAGCCGTACGCACATAGGGGGCAAAGGCATCCCCCTCCCCTTCATCAGCCCCTTTGAGGTTCGATTCGTCGTGGCCACCACCCAGGGGATGCGTGAATGTCTGCCCGTGGCCGAAGAAGCCTGTCTCTTCCCTTTCGAAGACGAGGTTGCGCCCAACCGGCACGAGTGAAAAATGATAGGCGTTCAAACCGAACATGAACTCGGCCTCAATGCGACTGGTCCCCCTCCTGCCACCGAATAGCAGGGCATCCGGTCCACCCTGTTCGGCAACCCAGATCTGGAGACGCTGCTCGGTCATGCGGGCCATCATGCGGAACAGCTCGATGAAATTGGTCTTGCCGGCACCGTTCGGGCCGATCAGAATACTCAGGGCCCCAGGCTCGAAGTCTTTGAGTTCGCGGATCGACTTAAATCCGCGAACAGTGAGGCGGGCTAGCCGGGGCATGTGTCACCTTTTGGACTGCAAGCGGCTTCGTCCGCCGGGTTCGCGAACTCAATCACCCCGAGTGGCAAGCTGCTGACGAATAGCACCACATCGGGCCAGCGGTTGTTCTTGCCTGCCTGCGTCCCGCTCATCGCAGCAGGCAGGTTCTCAATGACCGTGAACTGGTTGACCGCAAGCCAGTTACTGGTCACCGGATTGTCGACCACCTTCACTTGCGCGCCCCGAACCCTGCCGCTACCAACGCGGGCTTCGAAAGCCGATCTCTCTGGATAGGCTGGCTTGTGGAAGGTGCTGTCCCAAGCCGCGGAGGGTAGATTGGGGTTGGGCCGGGCGAGGGAATCGCACAAGCACTGTATCAGCACAGCCTTGCTGTAATCGATTCGCTCTGCGCCCGGTGCGTCGGGGACGATGTTGGGGCCGTAGGCGACAGTCCAGATCAAACCCTTAAGCCACTCAAGGGTGGCCTCCTCAACATCGGATTCGGTGATGATGGTGATCATGGGAAACCTAGCTAGCGTATGTCCCTTAGACCCGCTGTGGTAGCGGGCTGTCAACCTCGGTCATTCGCAAATTATTCTCTTGAAAAAACTTCTCCAGGGCTTGGGTGTACTCGTCTACAGGTTCCAGATCGACAATCCTTGACAGCTCCCTCCCTGCCCGAGTCAAAGCCACACCTAACAACCTGAACTCTTGGTCTACGGGATGACGTTCGGTTGCCGGTGACAAGACCCAATATCGGCCCAGGAAACCGAAGGGGAAAATAGTCCTCTTGCCCTGCCTAGGTTCGGGTAAATGAAGCCCTATGCTCGCCCTATAGTCAAGCCAAGAGTTGTGGTCGGAGATTATGAGTCCATAGTCGTTGAGCGCATTGAGGCTATCAAAGTGGAGTCCATACTCTCGGAGCGCATTCTGTCCCGGCTCACCGCCCAATGAAGGAACTCTGATATCAATGAGTTCTCCACCCAGGCTAAACGACACACAGACTGAACAGAGCCGGCTAAACAAGGCAGCAGTCACTTGGTCAAGATTCCTTAGAATGCTTAGAGTCCGAACGGACGCACTCCCAGGTCGTCTGACCTCGCCAGCGAGCACTTTCGCCCAGAGCGATTGCATCTCTTCCGAAGATATGTCTTGATACGTAGTTAAAGAATCGCGCCATCCAGTCGTGATTGGGCTCGTGATCTGGGACATCATCATCACCGAGTGCCTGGGCTGCTTGTTCCACAACAGCCCCAATGTTTCTCAGTCTCTTCTCTTCCTGAAACTGAATCCTCTGGTTTATTACCCCGGCAGTGTCTAACTCTCCTTGGATAACAGAGCCCGGCAATACCAAGCTTTCTCGTGCCTTCGCTTGTGCCTCTGCTATAAGCTGCAATGTATTCGCTTGGCCTTCGGTCCGAATTCTTTGCACCTCCACTTCTCCCTCAGCAGCTATCTGCTTAGCAGTAGCTTCCCAACGGGCTCTCCAAGGTGCCAGCATCGGACCAGCGACACTACCTATTCCGCTGGCTGCATAATCCAAGAGTTTCTCCAGCGCAGGAACTTGTAAGTTCACTTCCATAAGTCTTTGCTCACACCCGTTTCCACGCCGAACAGTGATGGCTCGACAATTAGACCATCCCCCTGGTATCCCTTGCGAGTTCTTCCACTCTCACTTCCCCCGACACCAGCTTCGGTAGCAGCGCGTTCTGGAGGGCAGCAAGGGAATAAGATTCATGGATCGCCGACACGATCCGATCAACCCATGGTTGGATCTGTCTGGTAAAGGCTCTGGCCAATTCTCTGTCTGGCAATGCAATCTTGTAGTCGGCCATGTCGGTCCACTTGGTACGCGGCATTCTCGTGCCCGTCGCTCTGGCATCTGTGTAATCTACAAACTTTGCACTAGATGTATGGCCAAGGACAAGTCCAAACCAGTCGTGCGATTTCGGCGATACAACAACAATGTCCGTTGAGCACACGCCATCCAGTGGGGCGACGCCGACCTTGTGGAAGTACGGTCGCAGCTTCCCAAACAAGATGTCTCCCCGCTCGAATCTGAATTTGCTGCTAGCCAAGCCAGTGGCCATATCCCAGTCGTACAAGGCGATGCAACGCTTGGGCATATGTTCAAGCGCAATGTAGGGTGTGTCTGGAGCAATCTGCTCCGGCCTAGCCCCATGCCGACGTTGATCCGCGATCTCCCCCACCGCACCGACCTCCCACCCCTCCGGAATCCCCCCCAACTCAGACTCCACCAACCGATCGGGGAAGAGTTCTGCCAGCTGCTCGGGCAGACCGGTATCACGACCTTCCAGCTTGGCCCGTACCGGTCCGAAGTCGACGAACCAGTCTTTGAAGATAGCTCTCGCTAGTTCCTCGAGGGTCTCATTCAGCTGCCGGTTCAGTTCGATCTTGTCATCAAAGCTGCCCAGGATCTGGGCGATGGTCCGTTGTTCGGGGAGATTGGGAGTCGCCGCTTCAATGTTCTCTAGATCACGCTTGGTGACGTGTCCGAGGCCTGTGGTCTGTTTGTTCCGGGCAATGTTGACAAAATTGGGTCTGAGGTAGCGCAAGAGGTAGTAGAAGAAGGTGGTATCGACACCATTGTTCGGCGTAACCCGGAAGATATGCTGGTTCAACCAACCCTCCGGTCCACGCCACCAGAAAGCATCGATAGAGGTCTCCGGCTGACCAGACCAAGAAAACAGCAGGTCACCAGGTCGAACTCGGACAGAGTCATCGAACGTTTGGTCAGTGAATTTGGTTTGACCAGATATACCCCCCTTGAGTTCTGCGATCTTGATGATGGGTTTACCGGTCGAGCTGAACTGGATTTTCCGAAAGGCGAGTCCGTTCACCCATTGCGCCATGGCATATAGCGGCTTTCGTTTCCAATAGTTGGGGAGTCTGGGGTGGTAAAGCCAGTCCTTTGTTGTTGAATCACGGGTTGGGGTATCCACCAGCACCACGTGCTCCCGTTCGATCACCTCTCGGAAGCCTCCGGAGATGGTGTGCCAGTCGAGCACGTCCACCCTCATAGGCAGATCGGACTCCTCAAAGGCTTCCTCTAGACGGCCGACTGTCGCCCAATCCAACGGCCCCTTGCCGAGGATGGCGAGGTCGAGGTCCGAGTAGTCCTTGGCAGTCCACGTCGCACGGGAACCGAAGGCCCGAACTTCGCACTCCGGCACGTGCTCCGCAAGGATGGCCTTGACCGTTCCAAGGTGATTGGGGTTCAGGTCAATCATTGCGCGCTTCCAATGCCTCCAGCAACAGCCGTGCGTCGTGCGCGAACTCCCTGGTAGCCCTGTAGACCAGCAGGGCCTTCTCTTCGTCGTAGATGTGGGAGGTGGCGTTTCTCGCCTCGTGGTGCTGCACCCAGAGATCTACGTCGAGGATAAGACGATTCTCGGCAGCGAGGCGAAACAGTTGACGCTTGGTAACACCATCCGCGATCCCGGCACCGATGTAAGTATTCAACCAGCGCGCCATCAACTTCCAGGAGAGTTCATAGGTGACCTCGAAGTTCTGGATGACGCCGGAGCGGATGCCGTTCCGCTCGACCTCGCTCAGCTGCCCCATGCGAGCGTCATGCTCGCTGACCGCCAGCAGATCGGTGAGCGATTTGACAGAGTTTCGCAAACTAGCTAGTTCGAGCGGCAAGATCTTCCTCAGTTTCTCGCGGGGGTGCTACCTCCCAAACCCCAGTCGCGCCAGATTCTCCTCTATCGCTGCGTCCAGCCGCTGCGCTTCGTCCTGCTGCTGACGTAGTTGGGTGACCAGCCGCTTCATCTTCTCTTCGAATGGCTCGCTGTCCTCCTCCTGCAACTCGGCACCGACATAGCGGCCAGGAGTCAGCACATGCCCGTGCTTGCGCACCTCCTCTAACGGTGCACTCTTGCAGAAGCCGGGGATGTCTTCGTACTCTCCCTCAAGGACGGATAAGATCGACTTCGTTGGGCCCGAAGAGCGCGTTTTCGCTTCGGGTCTCGGCTTGCCCCGCCAGGCGTGGTAGGTCTCAGCTATACGGTCGATCTCCTCACCGGTCAGTTCCCGGTGAGTCCGGTCGACCATACGACCGAGCTTGCGGGCGTCAATGAACAGGACCCCGTCCTGCTGCTTATCTCCCCTTGCCAGAAACCATAGACAGGCCGGGATCTGAGTCGAGTAGAAGAGCTGGCCCGGCAGGGCCACTATGCAATCCACCAAGCCCGCTTCGATCAGGCCCTTGCGGATCTCCCCCTCACTCGTCTGATTTGAGGACATCGAGCCGTTGGCGAGCACGAATCCGGCTACGCCGGTGGGCGCCAGGTGGTGGATGATGTGTTGCACCCAGGCGAAGTTGGCATTCCCCTTCGGCGGCGTGCCGTAGCGCCAGCGCTTGTCGTCGCTGAGTCGCTCACCCCCCCAGTCGGAGACGTTGAAGGGGGGATTGGCGAGGATGAAGTCGGCCTTCAGGTCGGGATGGCGGTCATTATGGAAGCTGTCGCCATGGGCGATCTGTCCCTCGATCCCCCGGATGGCGAGATTCATCTTGGCAAGCCGCCAAGTCGTATAGTTCGACTCCTGACCATAGATCGAGATGTCGCCCCGCCCCCTGCCACCATTGCCGTTGCCGCTGGCGTGGGCCTCAATGAACTCAATCGATTGCACGAACATGCCCGACGAGCCGCAACAGGGGTCGTAGACGCGGCCCTGGTAGGGCTCCAGCATCTCTACGAGCAGCTTGACGACGCAGCGGGGTGTGTAGAACTCACCCCCCTTCTTCCCCTCGGCGCTCGCAAACTGCGAGAGGAAGTACTCATAGACCCGACCGAGGACATCCTTGGAACGTGCCTCTTTATCACCGACTTTGATGTTGCTGATCAGGTCGATCAGCTGACCGAGTCGCTGCTTGTCGAGGGCCGGGCGAGCGTATTCCTTGGGCAATACCCCCTTGAGTGCTGGGTTATCGCGCTCGATCCCGGCCATCGCAGCATCGACGAACTGGCCGATGGCGGGTTGCCGTGCCTGGGCCTTAAGCTGGGCCCAGCGCGCCTCGGGCGGTACCCAGAAGACGTTCTCAGCCCGGTACTCATCCGGATCCTCGGGGTCGGACCATCGCTCCACTTCGAGACGGGTGTGCATCTCCTCGAAGGCATCAGAGATGTATTTGAGGAAGATCAGACCCAGGACGACATGCTTGTATTCGGCGGCGTCCATACTTCCACGCAGGGTGTCGGCGAGCTGCCAGAGTTCGGCTTCGTAGCCGGTGGTGGCAGATTGTGCTTCGCTCGCGTGTTCCAGTGCCATGCGTTATCTCCTTATATCGACCATTCGGATCCAGACCCAGCGAGTCCGTCCTCGCAGACCAGCCGAGAAGCTACCTTATCCAGCTGGATCCGCCAGGCACCGTCGCCGCCGTGAAAGCGCTCGTTCTGCCAGCAGAGTTCCTCGAGCAGAGCGATAGTCCTGGCTCGACCCTCTTCCTGGCGACGGGCCCGTCTAGCTTCCTTGCGGGCGCTCGAGTCGGTCACGTCTACATGATATCCTCTGTCGCCCAATTAGACGGTCTGACCAGGAGTGACAACCCGAAAGTTGTCGGTGACCGTACTCCGTATGGTGTGCCAGTTTTCGGGCAGATCTTGGCCAAAGAACCCGAAGATCGCCCCGGCAAGCTGATGGCAATTGGGGCAGTAAGTGAAGCCCATCTGCGCAGAGAGCTTCTCGAGGAACTCGCGCAAGCTGACCAAGCATAATCTTAAGGGCTTCCGCGCGCAGCGAGGGTTTGCTGGCGGTCGGCGTCATCACAACAGCAGCACCGTGATTCGGAGAGTTCGGCGGCGTCGGCAACCTTCCTACCACCATCACCTCCTGCGCTTCCCAGAGCACCCACCACCGGATGGACCGAGAGACAGGAGCGGCATACCGCCCGGGCCGGTTGGTATGCTCTGGATCATGCAGGAAGCCATGACCTACGGAACCCACATCGTGCTCGACGGGTTCCGGGCCGACCCCCAGGCGCTGGGAGACTCGGACACGGTCCGCGAGGTACTCGAGGGGCTCGGGCGGACCCTCGAACCCGAGACCGAGGCCTATATACAGGTCTTCGACTTCGACAAGGGGCCGTCCCCGGGATCGAGTGGCGCCGCGATCTTGCAGGAGTCGGGCCTGGCCCTGCACCTCTTTCCCGACGCCACCAAGCTTACCCTCCGGGTGTTCAGCCGTCACAACGTGCAGCTGGAAGAGGTCACGGCGCTGCTCAGCAGCCGCTACGGGGTCGGGCGCTTCGAGACCCAAATCAGGAATAGGAGCCGACCCCTCCCCCGCGAAGAGAAGATGCTGCGCCGGGTCCTCGGCGGAGACAGAACCTACGCTCGCCTGCGGCTCGAGGACTTCCTCCGCATGGCCTAGTGAGGGAGAGCTAAGGTGCCCGATCTCATTCTCGCCATCGACCAGGGGACCACGAGTTCCCGGGCGCTCCTCTTCGATCGGGCCGGCACCATCCGTTCCGTGGCCCAAAGGGAGTTCGAGCAGATCTACCCGCAGCCGGGATGGGTCGAGCACGACCCCAACGAAATCTGGTCAAGTCAGCTGGAGATGGTCGCTGAAGCCCTTGCGCGCGGTCAGGCGAGGGCAGCGGACCTCACGGCAATCGGCATCACCAACCAGCGGGAGACCACCATCGTCTGGGACCGGAAGACCGGGGAGCCGGTCCACAATGCGATCGTCTGGCAGGACCGGCGCACCGCCCCGATCACCGACGGGCTTAAGGACGCTGGCCTCGAGCCGACCTTCACCCGCAAGACCGGTCTCGTCCTCGACCCCTACTTCTCGGGGAGCAAGCTGGCCTGGCTGCTCGACCACGTCCCGGGCGCGAGGGCGCGGGCGGAGGCCGGGGAACTCGCCTTCGGGACGGTAGACAGCTGGCTGGTCTATCGGCTCACCGGGGGCGAGGTGCACGTTACCGACGTCAGCAACGCCAGTCGCACACTACTCTTCAACATCCACGAACTCGCCTGAGATGAAGATCTCCTCGAGCTCTTCGGGGTCCCCAGGTCGCTGCTCCCCGAGGTGCGCTCATCTTCGGAGGTCTACGGCGTGGCGGCGACCGGCCTCGAGGCGCCCGTGCCCATAGCCGGCATCGCGGGAGATCAGCAGGCCGCCACCTTCGGCCAGACCTGTTTCTCACCGGGGCAGGGCAAGAACACCTATGGGACGGGCTGCTTCCTGATTCTTAACACGGGGGCTGAGGCCGTGGCCTCCGGCAATCGGCTGCTCACCACCGTGGCCTGGCAGCAGGGGACCGTCGACTACGCCCTCGAGGGGAGCATCTTCGTCGGTGGAGCGGTCGTGCAGTGGCTGCGGGATAGCCTGGGCATTATAGGTCAGGCCGAGGAGGTCGAAGGGCTCGCAGCGAGCGTTCCCGACAACGGCGGGATCTACCTGGTGCCAGCCTTCGCAGGCCTGGGCGCTCCGCACTGGGACCCCCACGCCCGAGGGATCATCGCAGGCCTGACCCGCGGTAGTACCGGCGGGCATCTGGCACGGGCAGCCCTGGAGGGCATCGCCTACCAGGTGCAAGACGCGGTCCGAGCGATGGAGATGGACAGCGGGATCCCCTTGGCCGAACTTCGTGTCGACGGGGGTGCCTCCAGGAACGACCTGCTGATGCAGTTCCAGGCAGACATCCTCGGCGTTCCCGTGATCCGACCCCGGATCACAGAGACCACTGCACTCGGGGCCGCCTATCTCGCCGGACTCGCCACCGGATTCTGGACAGGCCGAGACGAGATCGCCTCACAGTGGGCGGAAGACCGACGTTTCGAGCCCACCATGAGGGTTGCTACCAGGGAGGCGCTGCTCGATGGCTGGCGGGAGGCTCTCGACCGAGCCCGGTCGCGGAGGCCCGAATGAATCGTGAGGAGGCCGTCGAACGCCTCTGCGCAGAGGTGTTCGACATCCTGGTGATCGGCGGTGGCGCCACCGGTGCCGGCGTCGCGCTCGAGGCGGCAAGTCGTGGGCTTAAGGTGGCGCTGGTCGAGCGCGACGACTTCGGTGCCGGGACCAGCAGTCGGAGTACGAAGTTGATCCACGGCGGAGTCCGCTATCTCGAGAGGGCCGTGCTGCACTTCGACCGCACGCAGTTCAACCTGGTCCGCGACGCCCTGAAGGAACGGGCCGTACTGCTAAGCATCGCCCCCCATCTGTGCCGGCCGCTCCCGCTGGTGACGCCACTCTACAACCGGCTCCAGGTGCCCTACTACCGGACCGGGCTGAAACTCTATGACTGGCTCGCTGGCCGCTCCAATCTGAGTCCTAGTCGCTTCGTCGACGAGCACGAGGTGTTGACCCGCTTCCCGATGCTTAGACCGGAGGGTCTTCGTGGCGGGGTGATCTACTACGACGGACAGTTCGACGACGCCCGGATGAACGTAGCGATCGCCCTCACGGCGGCCCGTGAAGGCGCCGCGGTAGCCAATCATGTGGAGGTCACCGGCCTGCTGAAACGGGGTAACAAACTCCGCGGTGCCACCGTCTGCGACACCCTGAGTGGGGAGCGGTGGGAGCTCGAGGCCTCGGTCGTGATCAACGCCACGGGACCGTTTGGTGACAGCGTCCGGAACCTGGACGACCCCAACGCTCCTCCGATGCTGACGGTCAGCTCGGGTGCCCACATCGTACTTCCAGCGCGGTTCTCGCCATCCGATACGGGCCTGCTCATCCCCCAGACCGAGGACGGACGGGTTCTGTTTCTACTCCCCTGGCTCGGCAAGACCCTCGTCGGAACCACCGACAACCCGGCTGAGCTTGTCCGCCACCCCAAGAGCAGCGAGGAGGAGGTCGACTACCTCCTCCATCATGTCAAGGAGTACGTCTCAGTGCCGGTCTCGACCGAGGATGTGCAGGCCTCGTGGTCGGGTCTCAGGCCGCTGGTCTCGGACCCCGCCGCAGCCGACACTGCGAAGTTGTCACGGGATCATGTCATTAATGTCAGCCCCTCCGGCCTGCTCACTATCGCCGGTGGCAAGTGGACTACCTATCGGAAGATGGCGCTCGATACGGTGGATGAGGCGGTCCGCCTCGGTGACTTTGCCAGCGCAGGCCCATCCTGCACCGAGACACTCCCCTTGTACGGCGCCGACCGCTTCTCTCCCGACATCGCTGGAGAGCTACAGGAGCACCACGGTCTCGACCTCGACGTCGCCCACCATCTGAGCCGCGCCTACGGCGACCAAGCCCCGAAGGTGGCCGGGCTAGCCGCAGATGGTTTCGGGGCCCGCCTCGCGGAGGGCCACCCCTTCCTCGAGGCAGAGGTGGTCTACGCGGCCCGTCGGGAGGGGGCCAGAACGGGTACCGACGTGCTGGCACGACGCACCCGGCTCGGCATCCTCGACCGCGACGCTGCGGTAAACGCAGCACCCCGCGTGAGCGAACTGCTTTCCGAGGAGTTCGGCTGGAGTGAGGAGCAGAAGGGAGAGGACCGGGCGAGGACGTTGGCCTTCGTGCTCTGAAGCGCCTTGCGTCTGTCGCCAAGCCCGGCACGCCGTCCCCGCCATATCGCTAGCTACATTGTAGAGTGAGGCGAACCACCGCGCGTCTCCCTTGGCGGAGCGCTGCGACTCCGCAGCATTGGCATGCCGGGATGGCGAAATAGGTAGACGCAACAGACTTAAAATCTGTCGCCCCCTGGGGCATGCGGGTTCGAGTCCCGCTCCCGGCACCACCGTTACCCACAGAGCAACCACAGCTACAGTGTTCGTCGGTGAGTCTCCCCTGTTCTTCAGAACAGGAGCCGACAGGCACCCCTCCGGCAAGGGGTTCCAGCGACGAAGGCACCGCGTGGCCCTGTCAAAAGCGGACTCCGAGCTTCACATTCTCGCCGGGATCATTCGCGATCCTCGGATACTCCTCCAGCAACTCCTCGAACCCCACGACGGGTTGCACCACCGCCTCCGTGTTGAGGCTGCCATTTGAGAGGAGGCGCCAAGCCACATCGAACAGTCGGGGCTCATCCCAGTTGGGATAGTCGGGATTCGGCACGCTGCACGATCTCGAGAAGACGATTCTCGGCTGATTGAAGTGCGCCTCCGCCCCCAGATCCAGGCCCGCTGGATACGCGCCTGGCCAAGCTCCCGCAACCACCACCGAATTGTAGGCCACCCCCCGCAGCGCTGCCTGCAGCGCCAAGTGGCTGCCGCTATACTCGATGCAGACATCCGCCCCCCGCTTGTCTGTCACCTCCTTGATCTCCAGACCGGCGTCACACTCGGTCGGGTCGAGCACCAGATCGGCACCGCACTCGAAGGCGGCGGCGCGGCGATTCTCGAGTGGGTCGACCGCGACCACCGGGTACGCCCCGGCAAGTTTTGCCAGTTGCAAAGCGATCAGCCCGATAGCGCCCATGCCGAACACCGCCACCGCGTCACCGATACGGATGTGGCCATCCCGGACCGCGCCGAGTGCGAAGTCGGTCGGATCGAGGCAGACAGCGGCCTTCCACGACACCCCGTTGGGGAGGATCCGCACCTCGTCCGCTAGCCACACGTGCTCCTCACGGAAGTGCCCGTAATGGAAGACCCTCTGTCCCAGGTTCAGATCGGTTACACCCTCCCCGAGTTCGATGATCTCGCCGACACAGGTGTTGCCGAGCCCGACGGGGTAGCGGAACATCGGCCGTTCGGCTCGGAAGATGTGATACTCCTCGTCATAGCTGCCGCGGGAGTTGGCGTAGCCTTTGTAGGCGGCCATCTCACTGCCGGTCTTGGCGGCACCGAACAGGGTCTTGGCCCTGATCTCACCGGGTTGCAGCGCGGCGGATTCGTACTCCCTGAAGGCCACCTGCTCACGTCCGGGAGCAATCAACTCTCTCGGCATCCTCCCATACCTCCCCCTAGATGTCCTGTGGGCCTGTCAGACCCATCAAGCCTAGTCGCCCTTACACCGCTCGTAAGCCTGGCGCAATGCAGCAACAGGGTCACCTTTGGGGCGGAATTCGTGCCCAATATAGCCCTCGTAGCCCGCCTTGGCGAGTGCCCGGCAGATGCCAGGGTAGTGGATCTCCTGCTCATCGTCCAGATTCTGCCGGCCCGGATTGCCGGCGGTATGGATGTGCCCGATGGCGTCCAGGTTGTCAAGCATCGTCCGGATGACATCCCCCTCCATGATCTGCATGTGGTAGATGTCGTATAAGAGTTTCACGTTAGGGCTCCCCACCCGCTCGACAACTGCAACACCCCAGGCCGTGCTGTCGCACTGGTAGCCTACATGGTCGACTCTGGAGTTGAGCAACTCCAGGTTCAGTGTTACCCCCTTCTCTTCCGCGTAGGGTGCGGCGCGGCCGAGTCCAGCCGCGGTGTTGGCGATCGCCTCTTCTTCGTCCATGCCCGGAATGCGGTTGCCGCTGAAGCAGATCAGGCCGGGGATGTTCTTCCTGGCGGCGATGTCGATCGAGGACTGCAGTTCAGACTCAATACGGTCGTGGTTGGCCGGGTTGTTGAGGCCGGCCTCGAGCGTGGTGTGGCCGATCATGCCGGCGATGCGAAGGCCGTTACGGGCGGCAACATCGCATAGCTCCTCGAACTGATCATCGACCCGAAGTAGCTCAATGGCGACCAACCCGATACTGGCGACCTGTTCGACGAACGCCGGTTTGTCCTCAAGGTTTGCTGCTAGGGCAGGGAGCATCACGGACTGGTTCAAAGGCATTCTTTCCTCCCGCGCATCAGTTGTCGTACTGTACCCCACAAGGCTGAATAAGACCCCCGAGTAGAGTAGCTTGGTGGGTAGGTATGGCCGAGTAGCTTTGGAACAGTTCACTACTGGTTCACAATCCAGTACCAGCTACTCTCGGTCCGCAAGCAAGAGCGGCTGGAGGCGGGCGAACTGGGCATCGGATGGTGCCTAGTCTTCTCGAAGGGGCTTATGACCGATCATCTTGACTGCACCCGACCAAAGCGAGGCGAAGTGGAAAGATCGCTAGCTGGAGGTTGTCGGTGACCGACCCCGTACGTTTAGGAATCGTCGGCACCGGCAGTATCACCCTCCGCGGCCTGCTGCCGCACCTCACCATGGACGATGTCCGCTCTCGGGTGCGGGTGACGGCGCTATGCGACCCCGTCATCGAGCGGGCCCGGGCAGCAGCGGAGAAGTTCGGAGTCGCCTCTGCCTACACCACCTTCGAGGAGATGCTCGATGCCGATGAGGTCGACGCCGTGAGCATCGCTTCGCCGATAGGAGCGCACTACCGGCAGGGCAAACTGGCCATCGAACACGGCAAGCATGCCCATTTCAACAAGACCATGACTACCACCGCCAGCGAGGCGGGTGAGCTGATCGAACTGGCAGCCGCTCGGGGCGTGAAGCTGGTAGCCTCACCGGGTGAACTGGTCCACCCGCGCCTACAGACCATCCGCAGGCTGGTTCGGGAAGGGGCGCTAGGTCGGCTCACCTGGGCCGTTACGGGCGCGAACTTCGGCCGCTATCATGAGGAGGAGAAGAGCGTCCGTCACGGCAACACGCCACTCACCAATATCGATCCATCCTGGTATTTCCGCCGGCCCGGAGGGGGACCCCTATACGACATGACCGTCTACGGCCTTCACGCGCTGACGGCGGTGCTGGGGCCAGCCGAGCGGGTGACAGCGTTCTCAGGAGTGCGGATTAGTGAGCGCGAGTTCCAGGGCCGAAGCTTACCCACCGACATGGACGATCAGACGCTGATGGTGCTCGACTTCGGCGACTCGCTCTACGGTTTCGTCTACGGCGTGGCGGCCGGAGACCTACCCCAACTGGGGCGCCCATTGATCTTCGGCACTCGCGGGGTCATCAACGGTGGCTGGCTCAACGGGGAAGCGATCGACTACCTAGGTCGCGAACTGGTGGAACGCCACGACTACGACGCGGCGCTTCCCCACGTGACCGGCGATCATCGAAAGATGGAAGAGGGTCACGTCTACGAGGATGTCATGCAGTTGATCGACTGGCTCGACAGCGGTACCCAGACCCTGGCGACGGCGGAGCATGCCCGGCACGTCATCGAGATCTTCGAAGCGGCTTACCGCTCGGCGGAGACCGGTCGCGCCCAGATCCTACGGACCCGCTTTGAGGTTCCCGATCTCGAGTGACGCCACCCGGTCACCGCCACGGGAAGGTGCAAGAGACTTGAGCAACATGACCTACCAGGAGGTCGTGGATCGGCTGGGCGGGCTCAAGGTTGTCCTGGCGAGGCCCAACATCTTGCTCAAAGACCGGCAAGCCTCTCGGCGAACTGGAAGTCGAGCTCGCTCACCCCACCAACGTCATGAGTCATGAGGTCAAGGACAACACGGTTGTATACATTGCAGAGCTCCGGATGGTGGTTCAAGGACTCTGCCAGGAAAGCTACCCGGGTCAGAAAGGCGAAGGCCTCCACGAAGGTAGCGAACTTGTACGCCCGGTGCAGTTTTCCATCCTTCAAACTCCAGCCCTCGATCCTTTGAAGGCGTCGATCGATCTCTGTCCGATCTAATGGCTCGGGCACACTCCCCTCCAATTCACGTCATCTTGAAGCTCTAAAGTGAGCGGTACAGTATACAGCACACCTGACAGTGTCCTTATCAGGGGAAGTGAATCCTATCGCTCCGCGCTGGTGCCTGAATCATGGGTAGACCCAGCCTGGAATCCCTTCTTCAATCCGAATTGCCCCTCCTGACTCCTACCTTCTGAGCGATGTTCGTTCAGCAGAGTTCGATGAGGGCCCTCTTCAACTTGTCGAGTCGCTCTAGGATTCCCGTGCCCCTTGACGCCCAAGCAAGTCCTCAGACACAATACCGCTGGGTGCAGAAGGTAGGCGCACCCCGGAGGAACCGTACCCCATGCCTCACATCATCGCTGAACCCTGTATCGGCGTCAAAGATGCCTCCTGCGTCGAGGTCTGTCCGGTCGAGTGTATCTACGAAGCCGACGATCAGTTCTACATCCACCCCGAGGAGTGCATCGACTGCGGGGCCTGTATCCCCGTCTGCCCGGTCAGCGCCATCTACACCGAAGAAGACGTGCCCCTCGAGTGGGAAGAGTTCATTCAGAAGAACTTCGAACTCTCGGGGCTGTAGCGGCCAACCTTGCCAGCGCACCCCTCCAGACTGCAATCGACTGCAGGTATTCCCCGACCCGTATATGCTCATCGGGCCGATGATCCAAGCCGGAATCGCCCGGCCCGTAGGCGAGCATGGGGACAGGCCAATAGGGGGCTACGACGTTCAGATCGGCGGTCCCAGTCTTCACGGTCACCCTGGGCCTTGCCCCCTCCTCCCGAATGGCTACCCTGAACGCCCGCGCCACTACGGAATCTACGGGGGCCTTGTAGGCCCGCTCCCCACGGCTAAAGTCGATCTGCACCCCATCAAGATCAAGGGCCGATAGCGCCTCCGCCAACGCCTCCGGCGTCCACTGAAGCGGCAGGCGGAATCCGACCTGGGCCCTCGCCCGGACCGACAAACCATCTCTCTCAACAGCCACATCCTCCAAGTGGGGCTGGATCCGGTCGAACGCCCTGACCCCCTCCGGTCCAGCCTCGTGGACCCACGACCTGATCCTGAGCCAAGCGTCCACCAGCCGCTCCGCTACCGATGGTTCATCGGTCGAACTGTGAACATTGGCGGCCACGAGGCTGAGTTCAGCCCAGAGCTGCCCCTTGTAACCCAGAGTGATCCCGTCCCAACCGCTCGGCTCACAGACGACAAGTAGATCGGGTCTGGGAAGTGTGGAGACGGCGTGGTGGGCTCCCCTGCTCGAGGAGACCTCTTCCTCTACCGCTCCGATAAGGGTCAGGGTGAGAGCCTTAAGCACCTCGTTCGGAAGCTTGGAGGCCGCAGCCACGGCGGCACAGAACGGTCCCTTCGCATCTACGGTGCCACGGCCGTAGAGGCGACCGTCCCTGAGCTCGACGGGCACCACACCGGGGACCGTGTCGATATGCCCGAGCACGAAACAGCGGAGCGACCCCCTGCCCAAGGTGGCCACGACGTTACCGACCTCATCGATCCAACTCTCGTCGGCGAACGCTCCGATCCTGTCCAAGAGGAACCGAGCTACCCCGCCCTCGCTCCCCGATACGCTCGGGATGGCAACGGCCCCCCGCAGCAGTTCGACCGGGTCGATCACTCAGTGAGCGCGGCGCCTACGGCCTCGACGACCTCGTCAACCTCCTCACGGGTGATGACGAGGGGCGGCACGAAGCGTATCACCGTGGAGCCGGCATTGATAACGAGAACGCCCCGCTCCCTCAGGGCAGCGATGGTCGCCGCTGCCTTCTCTTTCAACTCGAGTCCAAGTATGAGACCGGCACCGCGGACGGCCCGGACCCTAGCTGAGCCGACGGATTCCAGCCCCTCCTTCAGTCTCGTGCCGACCTCAGAGACGTGGCTGAGGAGATCTCTCTCCTCAATCTCCTCAAGGACAGCGAGGGCGGCGGCACTGGCGAGCGGATTCCCGCCGAAAGTGGTGCCGTGCCCCCCTGGAGGCATAGATTTGGCAACCTCGTCGGTGAGGAGAACTGCACCCACGGGGAACCCCCCTCCGAGGCCTTTGGCCAGAGTCACCATGTCGGGGGCCACCCCGCTGGACTCGCTCGCCAGGAACTGGCCCGTGCGACCGACTCCGGTCTGAACCTCGTCGACGATGAAGAGTGCCCCGCGCTCACGACACAGCCGTTCCGCCCCCTGGAGATACTCCTCCGTTGCGAGGTGAATCCCCCCCTCACCCTGGATCGGCTCCAGAAAAACGGCGGCGACCTCTTCCGTTACAGCCGCCTCGAGCGCCTCCAGGTCGTTAAAGGGAACAAAGTCTGCCTCATAGCGAAGTGGTTGGAACGGCTCCCTGTATGCCTTCTCCCAGGTCAGGGAGAGGGCCCCCATGGTCCTCCCCGAAAACCCCCTCTTCGCAGCCACGAACTTCGTGCGCCCCGTGGCCGCCCGCGCCCATTTCAGCGCCGCCTCGTTGGCCTCCGTTCCCGAGTTACATAGAAAGGCCCGCGTGAGCGGGGGGGAGATGAAAGTAAAGAGCTTCTCCAAGAACGCAGCGCGTGTGTCGTTGCCCATATTCTGCGGGCAGACGATGAGGCGCTGAGCCTGCTCGGAGAGTGCACGGACTAGCCGGGGGTTGGCGTGTCCGACGCTAGCGACGGCGATGCCCGCCAGGCAATCGATGTACGAGTGTCCGTCGGCGTCCCAGATGGTACTCCCCTGGCCCCGTACCAAGGCGATATCGGCACTCCAGAGACCGGATCCACTCCGCTGTTCGATCTCGAGGATATCTGTCGTTCTACGCTGTGTCACTCTTATCTCCCTCACTCTCTCCCGCATTCGATGACGGTTCCCTTTCCTGCAAGCGCCCTCGACACGGGCCGGTCGATCCTCGCGTCGCCGAGCACGACCCGTCCCACACCGGCCTGCACCGCCTCCATCGCACCGAGGACTTTCTTCTTCATGCGGCCCTGCGCCCACCCCAATCGCTGATCAAGTTCGGAGAGGGTAAGATGGCGGACAAGGCTCGACTCGTCCGGGAAGCGAGCCAGGAGCCCGGCAACGTTGGACAGAAGCAAGAGCACATCGGCGCCCACCGCCGCCGCTACAGCAGCCGCAACCCGGTCCCCATCCACATTAACAGCCTCCCCATCGACGCTCACCCCTGGGGGTGTCAGCACCGGGAGGTAACCCCCACCGAGCAGCAGATCGAGGAGGTGCCGGTTAACCCGGTCGACAGTCCCTGTGTAGTCGCCACGGAGCACCTTCACCTTGCCCTTCTCCACACTCCGGACGGTGGCCTTGCGACGACCCTCGAACAGCCTTCCGTCGATTCCAGAGAGGCCGACAGCGTTCACGCCAAGGTACTGGAGCGTCTCGACCCAACCCTTGTTCACCAGGCCGCAATAGACCATCTCGAAGATCTCGAGGGTTCGCCGGTCGGTAAACCGGCTCGTCATCCCGTTGGGGCTGGTAACGAACCTCGGCGGGTGCCCCAGGGCCTCTGCAACCCGATTGGTCTCGGCATTCGCTCCATGAATGAGGATGACCTCTCGCCCCTCGCCCCAGAGCTTGGCCAGATCGCTGCAGACTGCTCCCCGGTCGATCCCATCACCCCCTCCCACCTTGACGACGATCACGGATCACCCCTGCGCGCGAATCCGGCCCTAAACGCCCTCCGTGTCGCAGGGTCCATGCCCTTCGGAAGGTTAAGGTGGGAGGCCCCGAGGTAGCCAGCGAACGAGGCTACGGCGTCCTCAAGGGCAATGAGCACAGCCTGTCCGGGACGGGACTCCTCCCAGTACCAGGCTGCTACCGTCCAGACCCCTCCCGAGAAGCGACCGTCGAAGCGCGCCACGAACTGCTCACCGAAGAGGACGGGTAGGACATAGTAGCCCCACCTCCTCTTCTCTTGAGGCTTATACACCTCCCATACATAGTCGAACCCGAACAGGTGACGAACCGACCAACGGTCCCAGATGAGGCTGTCGAGGGGAGCCACAAACCTGACCCGGTCCGGGGTCCGTGCCTCATCGAGGAGGGGTCGAGGGTCCCCAGCAGCAAGATAGGTTGTGCCTCCGACCCGAACTTCGACCAACTCCGCCTCTGAAATCATCTCCGCGACCAACTCCATCCGCTCGAATCTCGTACAAGGGAGAGACCAGAGACCCGAATCTGCCACAGACCTCAGCAGGCCCATCGATCCGACCCGGCGGCGGATCAGGTGGCGGAGCGCTGCCTCCCTAGTGGGCCTCGGGAACTCGAAGTAGGATGTAGGCACCACCTCCACAGCGAGGTGGTAGGCATGCCTCCCACCAACCCGGTGGTGCGTTGCCACCCTTCCGCTGTCCCAAAGGGCCCTAAGCACATTCTTCACCAACTTCGGGCCGTACCAACTACCCCGCCACTCGTCCACACTGCGCCGATCATCGAAATCGAGGGAGGTCCGGGGCCCCCTATAACGAAGCTCGTTAAGGGTCGCCTCGACCACCTCACCGTGCCTCGCGAACACCCTCTTATCCCAGCGGCGCCGGAAGTCGTCGTGATAGGGGTAGCGGTACGGCCAGTCCGAGGCCAGTGCTAGACAGGCTTTTTTATCCCAGCAGTCGACCACCAAGCGATCCCGGTAGGCCACCGCCTCCCAGTCACCCACCCGGTAGCCGGGAACCCGGCTCTGCAATACGAGGTCGACGTTCCGCCCCAGCGGATTGAGGGGGTCATACTGGATCGATCCGAGATGTCTGAAGACATCCGCGACGGTCCCCGGAGCGAAGTGGTAACGGGTAAGAAATCTGCGGGCATCGCTCCTGCTCAGCTCCACCCGGTCAGCCTACCACCCCTCTCAGGGGTGAAGTCCCTGAAAGGTGAGTCCCAACCTTTCATCCCAGCCCATGGCCACGTTCAGTGCCTGAAGGGCGTGGCCAGCGGTCCCCTTGACAAGATTATCGATCGCGCCTATCACGACGAGTCTCCCCGTCTCCAGATCGAGTTGATAACCGAGGTCGCAGAAGTTGGTCCCATCGAGGATTTTGGGGTCGGGAACCCGGTGGATGCCTTTACGCACCCTAACGAGTCGGATGAAAGGCTCACCCGAATACGCCTCTCGGAAGATCTCGTGAACGTCGCGCTCGCTCGTTCCCTCCGCCAGAAACAGGTGGGCCGTTACGAGGATGCCGCGAATCCTCTCCACAGCCGTGGCCGTGAGGTGCACCCTGACAGATCTCGGCAGTGCCTGCATGATCTCGGCCTCGTGCCTATGACCGGTAGGAGCGTAGGTGCGGATCACTCCCATCCTCTCGGGATGGTGACCGGCCGAGCTCGCCCGGTTCCCCGCAGCGCTCGAGCCGATCTTCGCCTCGACCACGATATCGTCCCTCCCGATGAGCCCGCTCGACCCAAGGGGGTGGAGGGCGAGCATGGTCGCCATGGCGATGCAGCCGGCACCGCTCATCCTCTGGGCGCCACGCAACCTCTCCCGGTAGAGTTCGGGGATCGCGGGGACGAACGCGCCGATCAACTCAGGCCGTGGATGGTCCCGGCGGTAGTGGCGAGCATAGAGGTCAGCAGAGACACGGAAGTCGGCTGAGAGGTCGATCAGCACCTGAGCAGTGCCTGCAAGGGCATCGATGTATTCGAACAGGGCACCATGCGGAAGTGCGGTAACCAGGATATCGACCGGTTCGAGGTCCTCGATCTCTGTGAACCGAAGGCTCGTAGCACCCCTCAGATTGGGATGGATGAGCGAAACCGGCAGGCCTGCATTTCGCTCGCTCGTTGCCTGGCGGAGTTCCAGCTCCGGGTGGCCTAGCACCAGGCGCAGCATCTCGCCCCCGGCGTATCCGGAGGCGCCCACGATGGAGATCGTCCTCGGACTCACGCTCTAACCAGAGCAGCTTCGAGATAGTTGACGACCGCGCCGGGGATATCGACCCCGGTGGTGGCGACCGAGTTGCGAAATTCCATAGTGTGGTTGACCTCAGCCACAAGCACGCCACGCTCCGACTCGAGGAGGTCCACTGCGAGGATACCGCCGCCGACGGAGCGTGCCGCAGAGAGTGCCAAGTGTTCGATCTCTTCCGTGACCGGACAGTTTGTCGCAGTGGCGCCGCGAGCCGTGTTCGTGATCCAGTGTGACGAGTGGCGGTAGATCGCGGCCACTACCTCCTTGCCTACGACGAAGGCACGGATATCCCGACCGGGCTTCTCAATATACTCCTGCAGGTAGTACACCTTGTGCTGCGGACCACCTAGCACCTCACGGTGCTCGATCACGGCCCCGACCGCATCCCTATCGCTGAGCCTCGACACCAGCCGGCCCCAGGAGCCGACCACCGGTTTCATCACGACGGGATAGCCTAGTTGCTCACAGAGCTCAAGGGCCGTCTCGGAGTCAAAGGCCACCGCTGTCCTAGGAGTCGGGATCCCGTCCCGCGCGAGGTGTGCATTCGTAAAGAGCTTATCCCCGCAGGTCGCCACAACCTCGGAGGAGTTGATCACCCTAGCCCCGGCCGCCTCGAAGATCTTCGTCAGCCCAAGCCCGCGCGTCTGGGACAGGCAGCGTTGCAGAACCACCCTCCCTAGCTCTCCGAACCGATCGAGCTTGGCAAAGTCGATACCCAAGTGGGGAGCATAGACCTTCGCAAATCCGACCCCCACCCTCTCGAAAGCCTCGAATAGCATCCTCTCTTCGGGCCTTAGCCTATCGTAGAGGACCAGAATGCTCGGTGCCGCTGCAGTCACCACCCCTCCGCTCCTACTCTCCCCAGTCCTCCTCCTCCTCAGGGGCAAGTTCGAAGCGGAGCGGGTCGAGACCTACCACCTCGAGCTCCTCCCCTTCGTCAGTCACAACCAATTCGCCAAGCTCGAGTGAAGCCATATCGACCTCGACGGTCCCAAATGGGGTCTCGATACTCTCCATTACCCTTCCAATCTGCCGCGCCGCTGCGGCTCCAAGCCTGCAATCTGGCCTACGTAGAATTCCGATGTCTCTTTCGCTTCGAAAGCAGCTGCCCAACCCACGCTATCACCAGGCTGGTCGACGCCACGCATAGTAGTCCATAAAATACTCTCTGTCAAGAGCGCTTGGCGAGCAAAGAATTCCCTTTGGAACGCGTTTATTCACCATGAAGGGGGCTGGGCTCCAGAAATACTAATGAGTCGGGTTGGGGATCTTATCATGTCGGTTGAATAGGTCTACTGCTTACGATTCGAAAGGAGTGGTCCGAGCTTGAGTCTCGGCGCACGCAAGGCGGTGGGGATTCCCAGAGAAGTGTGGTACCTACCGATCAGGTGCCGAGCAGGATTAGGCAGAGTGGAACCTCACTCACTCCGTCAACCTGCAGCAGACGGGCAAGCTCGTCGTCATAGAAGGAGACCTCGAATGCCGCCACGAGATCGAGGCCCACTGCAGCCAGAACAGCGGCCTGAGCGGCCGCCCCCGCCTCCTGATATACGTAGCGGTAGGCCCTACCCTTAACACCAATCTCTAATCTGCTAGGTATGCCTGTGAAGGCTAGTGCAGCCGGGTTCGCATCGATCTCTTTCTCTGCAAGCAGTGCTGCCCCCAACCAATCGCTGGGGTCGCCCCGCTGCACATACTCCAAGGTATGGTTCCTAGGATTGTAGTGATAGATGCCGGGAAACATGTCCTCGACAGTTCGCGCCACGAGGTAGGTTTCGATGGTCGAGATGTCTGCCGCTGAGATGTGAGTGCGCTGACGTCCGTAGGTGAATCCGGCTGCCGCCCAAAGGATCTGCGAGACCTGGGACTGGCGGAGGATACCACCCTCCGAAATCTGCTCTCTGGAGGATGACAGCGAAGCCCACAACCCCTTGCCCCCACGAAGGTCTGGGACAGGAAGGCTAGCAACCTCGAGGGGATTGGCATACACCTTGAAGGCTGGAGCACCCTTCCCGAAAACACTCGGAACCTGGCCACGCTTGAATTTGGTAAGCGCATGAAAGTTCGAGCCGATCGTCTTTCCCTTGTTGCTGGGCACGGTGACTCCTGAAGGCGAGTTTATCATCCCTCACGAAAGGGGGCGAATTCCTCTAGCCCTCTGGTACGCTCTCACTTGTGTTTGAACCGCTTACCTCCTGGTTCTCCTCACGAGCGCGCGACCTCCCCTGGAGGAGTGAGAGGTCGCCCTATCGGGTCTGGATCTCTGAGGTAATGCTCCAGCAAACCCGTGTCGAAACCGTCATCCCCTACTTTCATCGCTGGATGGAGCTTTTCCCTACAGTTCGGGATCTCGCCACTGCTCATCTTGACGACGTGTTGAAGGCATGGGAGGGGCTCGGGTATTACCGCCGGGCGGTCAATCTCCACCGCGCAGCCGCAATCGTGATGGACGCCTATGGTGGGCGGGTGCCGACCGATCCGGAGGAGCTCCTTGACCTCCCTGGGGTGGGTCATTACACAGCCGCTGCGGTCGCAGCCTTCGCCGCAGGCCAGCCTCTCCTTCCGGTCGACGCCAACGTGCGGCGAGTCGCTGCCCGCCTCTTCACCCTCAGCGGGGCGGCAGGACCTCAGACCGTGAAAGAGTATCTCCAGCGGAACCTCGGGTCCCAAGATCCAGGATCGACAGCCGAGGCGCTAATGGAACTGGGAGCGTTAGTCTGTACGCCCCGTTCGCCTCGATGTGGGGCGTGCCCACTCAGCCCGAGTTGCAAGGCCTACCAACTAGGCCGGGCTACCGACTTCCCGGAAAGACGTGGGCGCAAGGAGCGACCTCAGCGATTCCGCTTCGCTGCCGTGATCATCCGAAAGGGAAAGATCTATCTGGAGCGCAGGCCCGAGGGTGGGTTGCTCGGTGGAACCTGGGGTTTCCCTCAAATCTCGACACCGCCCAACCGATGCTCACTCCTCAACCCGGTCAGACATGGCTACACCCACTTCGACCTGACGCTCACTCCGGCCGTGGTCGAGGGATCGCAGCTACCCGATGGGTCCGGTGCATTCCTCAAACCCCACGAGATAGCCGCACGGGCTCTGTCACAAGTGGACCACAAGGTGCTCGCACGCCTATGGGAAACGGAATCAGTAGTTAGGGGCTTGACAAGCAGTTCTGACCGCTGAGCTATCGCCTCCTCTCGAGCTGTTTTCGATAGCTGTCACAGCGGCCATGGCGAAATCTCCCTCTAGGCCGCCTGGCGCGGCCGCACTCCCCACAGCGCCCCTGTTCCGGCCGCCCGGCAACCCTCTCTGAGCCGCGATTCGGGCTGCC